>JGI2924J29684_1077714_pt1 | contig 21241 bp, 21 predicted proteins | sample BenlonsequencITS_FD_29684 | JGI IMG/M metagenome (IMG submission 29684)
AGAGCCTCTTGAGTTAAAAACTTGGGTAAGATCTGAGATATATAGTTATACTTCGCATCAGCAAAAGCCATTTCGAAATGGTCTTTAGTCCATCCTTCTTCCTCAAAGGTACGCAGCAAATCATCTCCCGGAAGCTCTGCCGCGTTCATAAGCCTGTATTTTAAAGCATCGCCCGAATCACAGCAAGAATCGCGCTGCCTACTCTTTGAAGAATCTGAAGAAGAGATTGCCGTCCATTCTTGTCCTATCTCCTGATCTCTCTCTAAACGTTTAAGGGCTAACCACCGTAATGGATACTTAGAAGCCCAGACCGTATCTTTTAAAAGAGTCTCCATCGCTTGAATTTTCTCTTCGAGCTCAGCCGGATAGGGCACTTCACGAATTACAGGGTCCTCCTTCATGAGTCCAACGTTAATAGCTTCTGCTAAGAACTGCTCAATTCCGATCCCCTTGGCTGCCACAATCTCAACCACTGGGACATTGAAGGCTCTTGCCAGCTCAGTGGTATGTAAGATTATGCCCGAGGATTTTGCTAAGTCCATCATATTGAGTCCAATGACTACGCGTGGAGCTAGCTCAAGAATCTGAAGAACCAAATAAAGATTCCTTTCGATATTAGAAGCATCTACCATAGCCATTACGACATCTGGTTTTTCACGGAGAATATATTCACGAGTTACAATCTCTTCCTGAGTATAAGCCGTCAAACTATATGTCCCCGGCAGGTCAATTAATTCGATGTCAAGATTATCCCGGCGTATATATCCCGTTTTACGTTCAACCGTTTTACCCGCCCAATTTCCTACCTGTTGATTTGACCCTGTTAGAGCATTAAAAACCGTACTCTTCCCAACGTTAGGATTGCCTACTAGAGCAATTTTCATGGCACAGCCGCCCTCCTTCTCAAAGCATTGTTAACTATGTCAAAGCGGCAAATTGATTTATCGTTATCCATCAGCGGCTGGCCAAGGAATGTCGATTAAAGTCTTGTTGCTTCTCTGAGACAACTATTTTGGCACATTCTCCGCGACGCATGGCAAGATAATAACCTTTTAGGCGAATTTGAAGCGGACCTCCCATAGGAGCGCAACGGACAACCTCCAGTTCGACTCCCGGTACAATTCCCATATCCATCATCCGGCGGCGCAATGCTCCTCCGCCGTTAATGCGCTCGACACAAGCCCGTTCTCCAGGTTTTAACTCTCCAAGACAGCGTTCCATGTTGATCCCTCCTCCGCAATTGATACTCATTCTCAATAAAATAGGCAACTTAATTGAGAATCTATCTCATTTGTTTATAGCATACTATTCTTTCTTGACCTTGTCAATATGATTAATTCCCTGCAGCGTCATAATCCTGAATTCGCTGAATTCTGACTACGTCGCTAATCAGCAAAACTTACAGCCCCAGTAAGTAACATTTCCTTTATAATTTTTTTGCTCACTCTCTGTCCCAAGGCAATACTTAGAAATAAGCGAACCTTTTCAGTCGATAAATCGGAAGCAAACCAGGCACCAATACGTTCGAGATCAGCTCCACCGCCAGGATATCCATAGACGGGAGAAGTTCGTCCGAATAAACAGCGTGACGTTATCACCACTGGAATACCTCTCTCAACTATCTCTGCGATTTCCGGAACGAGATGAGGCGGTAAATTACCTCGACCGAAAGCTTCAATAACCAAAGCACCTGTTTTCTCTTGCGTTATTGAGCGTAGAATATTATTGGGCATACCCGTATAGACCTTGCAAATAGCAACATCAGCCAAATTCTGGGGGACGCCGAGTTTGATCGTTTTTTCCGGCATACGGTGCCAAATGACCTCTCCTGTATCAATGGTCCCTAAATCACCTTTCTCCCCGGAATTAAAGGCATCAACGTGATTTGTGTGCAGTTTCCTGACATCTCTGGCTGCGTGAATTTGTTCATTAAGTGCGATCACAACTCCACGACCTACAGCACGAGGATCAAGGGCAATCCGCATAGCGTTTGTTAAATTGCGCGGCCCGTCGGAGTCTGCTTCCGAAGCGTCTCTCTGGGAAGCCGTTAATATTATCGGCCTAGGGTCCTTAATCGTTATATCTAAAAAATAGGCCGTTTCTTCAAGGGTATCTGTTCCATGAGTCACAACAATTCCTCTTAAGGAAGAATCCTTAGATAACCATTCTTCAATGACAGAGGCTAACCTCTTCATTTGATTTAAGTCCATATTACAACTTGCTACATTACTGAAATCGCATACATCCCACTTGGCGTGTCTTGTAAGTTCGGGAATACTTTCCAGAAGTTCATGCCCACTCACCGCAGGTACCGCTTTCCCTGCCTTATCTTTGCGCATAGCTATTGTTCCGCCGGTAGCGATAAGAAGAACCTTTTCCAAGACTATCCCTCCATTGAAGATGTTATATTTAGCTCTGAAAGAAGACTTTGAAGCCTAGCAACATGATATTTTTTAGAGATAACGTCACCATACCAATAACAATCTAGAATATCCGCGTCTTTCACCAGTTCTTCAAGAGGTGAACCTACTTCTTCTTTTTTCGAATGATTAATGATCGCTTGAACTATCCGCTCTTGGTTTATTGGAGAAATACTTTGCTGTGCTAAAAAGTGACGGGCAAAATCTTCTCCCTGAGGGGCATGGTTTTCTTGGCGACCGGTGACCCAGCGCCCACAATCATGTAATGCACAAGCTAAGGCTGCTTGTTCACTATCCACATGACGCTTCTGTGCTAATAGCCTACCAATCTGAGCGCAGCTAGTCAAATGAACTTTTTCCCAAAGGATCGGATAATCCCGTTCCATTTCTTTAAGTTCCATTTGATCCAAGAGGTGATAAATATCATGTAATTTTTTAATGAATTCCGTATTCATAGCCGTTATCCCTTCCTTAATTTTACAGTTAAAAAAGTAAAATTAAATTATAAATTTCTCATATCTTATCCTAAGAGTACCGATAAAGGAGGAGGATATAATTGAATTGGACACCAACCGTACGACATCTCATGGATAACCGCCTGTGGGTCCTTGGCTATGTTTCCGATGATTATCCCGGAGATTTGCGAGGAATAGATTCGATTCGCCAACAAGGATCCCACATCGATGTATACGCAGACTTCGCTTTTCAGCTTCAGACGAATGGTTTTTTTACAGGGCAGATTAATAATCTCGCTTTACAAGAAGGTCTGGCACGAAACATTGCACCACTCATTCTGTTCCATAATTTTAATGGAAGAATTTTTGATCCAATACCCATACGGACTGTTCTTGCCTCAACCTCTTCCCAAAAAAATTGTATCCAACAAATGATCAATTTACTGCCGCCTTCCGCAGCCGGTGTACATGTGGATTTTGAGGGAGTCGAAGCCCCGTACCGAATTCCTTTTATCGCTTTTCTTGAATCTCTTCGAGCTGTTTTGCATGACAGAGGTTTACTCTTAACTATTGCCGTCCCTGCAAAGCGTTCAGAATGGGAAGCTCCGGGCTATGACTTCACAGAAATAGGAAGGTTATGTGATGCAATCACTCTTATGACCTACGACGAACACTTTTCCGGCGGATCTCCGGGCCCAATTGCCAGTTTGCCATGGATGACTCAGACGCTCGACTATGCAATACGTTATCTCCCTCAGGACAAACTATTATTAGGAATACCTGTTTATGGATACGACTGGTCCAACGAAGCCACTCAAATAGTGCCAATGCGTGACATTCCTGGTTTAGCTGCTAAAGCCAACGCCCGTATCCTTTGGTCCGATACAGCTGTTGAACCATATTTCTACTATTGGCTCAGCCGCTCCCGCCATAGTGTTTGGTTTGAAAATGAGATTTCAACCAAAATCCGTCTTGGTTTTGTTAAAAGTTACCGTTTAAGAGGTATTGCTATTTGGCGCCTGGGATATGAGACCAATCGGTTTTGGCAAGGAGTTACCAGTAAATTAAAAAAATAATTAAATCTTGTTCCTTCAATAAATAAAGAGAAATAGAGAGACATCCCCATAAAGGATGCTCTTTTTACTTGTTTCTTTATTTATTTCCCCTTATTATTGAGATAACAAATCATAATTGGGTTACGAATTAAACAGAATTTATGATGATAATGACCATCAGAAAAAAAACAACGAATACAACAGTAACTCTGAAAGGTGAATTAATGACCGATCGAATACGAACGAGTTCAATTCCGAGCATACTCTTGCCTCCTGTAAATAATGTATGCTCTCGTCAGTTTTAGTGTTATTTTATGGTCTTAGTATAACATTAAACTCCGATTAAATAAATTTGCATTGAGGATGGAAAAGAGGTCTTATTGTGCTTACACCTAATGAACTCCTGCGTTTTTCTCTGTTCTCATCGTTAACAGAAGACGATCTGTCCCCGCTCATTCCCCATCTCCTAGAACGTCATTACCGGAAGGGACAGCTTTTGTTTGTGGAAGGAGAAATCGGCACCTGCGTTTATTTTGTGCATTCAGGACAAGTAAAACTTAGTAAACGATCTCCTGAAGGTGATGAACAAATTCTCGACTGGTATGGCCCTTACGATAGCTTTGCCGAAATTTTGCTCTTAGAGGCAGGCCCATATCCTGCAACCGCTGAAGTGCTTCAAGATACTGTTTTATTTGTCCTAGACAATGAGATTATGCCCCAAATCCTTGAGGTCAGCCCCACACTCTCTTTAGCCCTTATTCGTACTTTAAACCGCAGGCTAAGATTAGCTCAAGAGTTTATCCGAATTTTAACCAATCGCTCTACCTCGGGAATATTGGCTGCGCTCTTTCTGCGTCTGGCTCAGCCTGCGGCTTCTCCGGGAGAACCCATTTTTATCGATGCTTCTATCACGCATCGTGATCTTGCCAATATGATTGGGACAAGCCGGGAATGTGTCAACCGGGCTATCAACGGATGGAAGAAGACCGGAATACTTAGACAGGTCGACGACCGCTTAGAAATTATCAAACCCCATGAACTAGCCGATTGGCCTTAATTAATTTCTAGGTCCTGTATGTTTACGGATTCGAATTGATTTATTATCTGCCAGCAGTCAGACCAACTCATGTTTAGTTGACGCCTCCAAAAAATCATGGCGGCTCGTGTCTTCTCATTAACCCGATCATTGAACATGCTTTGATTAGGGATCTTCCCTCCCCATGCTTTAACCCATTCGAGATAGCAATGAATCTGTTCTGCTGCCTGCCGCTTCAAATATCGAATGGTGTAAATAATTGTCAGCCAATGGATAACCTCCTCTTCGACGCCACGTATAAAAACTTGCCCATCTAAATCTTCACCGGCAATTATCAAGAGCAGACAAAGAAAATGTACTCGAACTGCTTGACGCAAAGAGTCAGGATTCATCTGAAAAATCTCAGCAAACCTTCCTAAAGGCTTTAGGAAAACCTTTACACTTGGATCTCGATAAGTGCAAACTCCAAAGGCCGATAGTGAAACTGGGAAGACATCTTCTAAACCGCTCTCTTGCAATTGGCCTAATAAATCTTGTTCAGCTTGCACTAAGCGTTGTTCTCTCGTTAATAGTTCATCCGTGGTTTCTTTTAAAAAAGCCTCAGCATCTTTTGGACGTTCCGGAAGAGAATCCGACCATTCCCTTAACCGCGAGCGCCTGGGCATTAATAGCTCGATCATCGAGCCTGTTTCTTGATGCAAGCGTTTAAAGCCCTGCCGAACACGTTCAGGATCTCGGTATACCCCCCGCATCATTGTTTCAGCCGCACGGGGTATTTCCATGGATTCCTCAAACTTCACAATTGCTGCTCCGTTTCGTTCCGGAAATTTTAGCCCCATGGACTGCTCTATCTCTAATCTCAGCGAAGACACCACCAATCCCTCCTTAGCCTTGTCTCTTGTTTCATCATATGGATTCAAGAACCGATTAAGACCAAACCTTGCGTAAAGTTGACCACCAATGACCCTTTTGTTAAAATAAGTAAAAAATGACATCAGAAACGAGCTGACTTACATGTCTGAGCTTACCTTTCATGAATATACCTTAGACCCCTTCCAAGAAAAAGCTTTAGCAGCCATTGATGCGGGGAAATCAGTTATCGTAGCCGCACCCACCGGAACAGGCAAAACATTAGTTGCTGATTATTTAATCGAGAAAGCTATGTCTGAACACCTTAAAGTGATCTACACAGCTCCTATCAAAGCCTTAAGCAATCAAAAGTATCGTGATTTTAAGGACCAGTTCGGAGAAGATTCAGTGGGTATAATGACAGGAGATGTTGTCTTAAATCCTACAGCGCCTCTTCTCATTATGACGACGGAAGTATTCCGCAATCAAGTTATAACGGAAGACCCTAATCTTGAATTCGTATCTCACATTGTCTTTGATGAAATTCACTGGCTCAACGACGAGGAACGAGGAACGGTCTGGGAAGAATCAATCATTCTTGCTCCTGCCAAGATGAAAATTCTTGGGCTTAGCGCTACAATTGCCAATGCCCGGCAGTTAGTGGACTGGATTGAATCCATCCGTCATGAGGAAGTTGCCTTAATCGAAGAACCCAAACGCATTGTTCCGTTAGAATATTTTTATTTTACCAAGGATACGGGACTTGTAGATTACAATCACCTTTGGAAATTTTACCGTCAAAAACTCAAGCAAAACAAAAATGAAGAGAATCCCTTCAGTCCCACAACCCACTTGGATCTTATCCGGACAATACAGCGCGACCATCTGCCTGCTCTTTTTTTCGTTTTTAGCCGCAAGCAGTGTGCCATTAAAGCTATGGAACTAGCCGCTATTGCCAACTATCTAAAATCTCCGGAGCGGCGAATGGTCGAAGAAAAATTTCTTCAATACTTTGGTCCGGAAAATGATTGGTCTTCATCAACTCGTCAATTAAAGCGCTTATGTTCGAAGGGAATCGCCTATCATCATGCAGGGTTGCTGCCCTCTCAAAAAATGGTGGTAGAAGAGCTATTCCTAGAACGACTTATTAAAGTCCTTTATTGCACTGAAACCTTTAGTGTCGGCATTAATTATCCTGTAAAAGCGGTCTGTTTTGATTCTCTCAATAAATATGACGGCCGCAATTTCCGTCCCTTGGCTAACCATGAGTTCTTTCAAATGTCAGGTCGGGCCGGACGGAGAGGTATTGATAAAAAAGGGTTTTCTTTTGCCATAGTAGACTTAGCCTATATGGAAAAAAGTCCCCCTCCCAAATTTCAGCTTAACAAGCTTGAACCTTTGACCAGCCAATTTCGGTTGTCTTATAATTCCGTTTTAAATCTAACGGCCACACTTAATCAAGAGCAAATAGAAACCTATTTTCAGAAGAGTTTCGCCGCCTACAGCTACCGATCGAACTCTGATCAATTTCATTTAGAGTTGGCTGACATTGAAAAACAACTGGCAGAATCCAAAAAGAATTTATGCGAAGATGTTGAGTCGTTTAAGTGTCCTATAAAGCACCGTCCTAAACAAAAAGAGTTAGAAAGATTGCGTAAAGCTTACAGAGCTCTGGGGCCCCGTAAGCAGAACCGTGCTTATGGTCGTGAAATGGCGCGTAAGATTCGATCATGGGAAAAAATATTATTACACCCTCCGCAAAACTGTCCTTCAGAGCAAAGAGATCGCTGCGAAAATTACAGTAAAACCTACCTTAAATTAAAACAACAACAGAAAGAACTTTTAAATGCTCTTGAAGCCCTTCCTAATGAGAATGCCTTTCTAATGGAATATGAGTATAAAAAAAATCATCTTCGCCAGCTTGGATATCTTCGTGATGATGAACTATTACCACGAGGTCTATGCGCCAGCCGGATTTATGTACAGGAGCTGCTAGTGACGGAGTTGATTTATTCAGACGTCTTGACTCAGCTCGACGATGATCAAATGAATGCTCTGCTTTCAAGCATTGATTTCGAAGCTCGAAAAAATGATATTTTCCAGCGTTCTGCAGCCTTTGATTCAACACCGGTTAAGGATATCCTTACGTACATCCAGAGTATATGCGGGCCAGAGTCTGTTCGCTTTGACCCTCGTGTTTCAGGAATCACTTACGCTTGGAGTCAGGGACAGTCCTTTAGTGAAGTTCAAAAGATGTGTAATCTCGACGAAGGAGATATCATTAGTGTTTTTCGACGTACCATCGATTTATTGCGTCAAATGCGTGATGCAGTGAATGACTCAAATTTAAGATCGCGTTTCAAAGAATGCATGGATAAACTCGATCGGGATGAAGCTGCAATTATGGAACTGTAAGCAGCAGCAGAGAACGGGGGACCACTCACACTTCTATAAGTAGGAATCTCACGATTGGATGGTAATAAAGAAAACTAAGCTGTCGCTTTCGCCAGAAGCTTAGCGACAGCTTAGCTGCACTTATACTAGCGGACGAAGACACTGTCTTCGCATGAATTAATTCTTCTTGCAGTAGTTAATCGAAGGTTATACTTTCTGATCGTATAAAAAAGGGGTATCTCAAAGCAAGCTTTGTGACACCCCTTTTTTATTATCCGCAACTATGTTGTCCGTTCAGTTTAATCGGCAACTTCAAATTCGCTTTTGGCCACACCACAAAGCGGGCAAACCCAATCATCCGGAATATCCTCAAAAGCGGTACCCGGTTCAATTCCTGAATCCGGGTCTCCCAGTTGAGGATCATAAACATAACCACAAGCACTGCAAACGTATTTTTTCATGATCAAACCTCCAATTGATGTTAAATATCATTGTTATCATATCATTATTATAATAACATTATTCTGCTAAAATTGCTCTTCATCTTAATGTTCTATATTAAAATCTTTGTCAAGGAAATATTATAGTTCCTTAACACATAATCAATAAACTCCTCAGCACAGTGACAGGGTTCACGATGTTCACAAAAGCCAACTTCAAGTTTGCCGACGAGATGATGCTGTAAAACATGTACATTAACATATAAATGACTTACCCTTTGACTAACCGCTAAAAAATATCTTACCGCCAAATAAAACAAGACTAACAAGCAGAGACTGAAGAGTATTCCGAAATTGGGTAATAACCATGGTATACTGACGATGCAGACCCCAATAATCATCAACAACAGCATCCCAATAATCTCTCTGAGCTTTGCGCTTTTCCATTCATAATAACGTCTGAGGAATTCATAAAATAAATTGGCAAAATTGGTTGATGGCACCGGAAGATTCATGGGTACTGCTGGTTTTGGGAACAGGAGATGATCGTAGATTCCCAAGGTATCTCCCCCTCTAGTTTATATTCAATCTGCGGAAAGAATTAACAATATAATTATATTATCCCCCTTTACCATTCTACCCTTCCATATAAAATTCCTTCACGCATTTAGAATCTCTAAACTCTTTTCTTTGATACCGCTTGGATCGTGGAGGTCTAAAAAAAAGCCTCTGAGCATAATCTTCTCAGAGGCTTCAGCCAAATCTCAGCGTTTGCTACGACCCGCTCTGTTTTACAGAGGTGCATAAACTGAGACATCCTTTCTCGGTGCTGCAGCACCGGAGAAACAGAACATATGGCAAGAAATCAGGAACCATGGTTTTCCTTGTCCTTTTGATTTCATTCGTTTCGAGGCTAATTATTTAGCCTGTTCATGCCGGACAAAGTATCCATTCCTATCTACTTATTCGCGCTGATCATAAGAAATTCCTTGAACGAAAAAAGATAACTTTTGGTAACTATTGTAGAATTAACTATTTCTTGTTTCCTTTTTGCTTCTTTTTATTACGCTTTTCGAAAAGAAGTTCGGCAGTATGAATCACTTTAATATTAGGGTTTCGTTTATCCAATCCACCGGAAATTTGCATCAAACATCCGGGACAATCCACGGCTACGACTTCAGCCCCCGTTTCCTCAATATTATTAAGCTTTCGCTCCAAAATTGGTTCAGACAGTTCCGGGAATTTGATGGAGTACGAACCTGCAAATCCGCAGCAACGATCAGACTCTTTCATTTCGATGAGCTCAACCCCTTTTGTATCACTCAGAAGTTTACGTTGCTCAGCGAAGACACCCATTTTTCTTTTCAGGTGACAGGAATCGTGATAAGTAACTTTCAGCGGTACACCATCTCCACCTGGTTCAAGACCTCCCAGATCCGAAAGCAATTTGGAAAAGTCGAAGGATTTACGGCTTAACTCAGCAGCCCGAGCAGCTAAAGCAGGATCGTCTTCAACGAGTTCCAGAAAACTATCTTTAAGAGCGTGGGTACAGGTTGGGCAGGCACTTACCACATAGTCAACATTTTCAGCATCGAGAGCTTCAATGTTCATTTTAGCCAGTTTTCGTGCATTGTTGCGGTCACCCATATAGGTAGCCGGAGCACCGCAACAAGATTGCCCCTCTGGGAAAACAACTTCATATCCTTTTTCATTGAGAGCACTGATGACTCCTTCGCCGATCCGAGGGTAAACAAAGTCAATTAAGCACCCTGAATAGAGAGCAACCTTTCCTTTTGGGCTTTTAACGTCTTGTTTAATCGTTTTAAATACATCACGGAATGGTATATCCGCTACCGCCGGCAAGCTCTTCTTTTCAGTCATGCCCGATAAAAATAGCGGCAAGTGGCGAATGACCGGCTGTCCTTTGGTAAATGGTTTTTGCGCTTTGGAAGCTACCCGTAACAACGAATGGAATAACCGTCGATTGGAAACAACATCTAAAGCAAACTTTTGGGTAAAAGGCAACCCTTGTTTTTCTCCCATGCGGTTGCGAAGTTCTAAGATCATTTCGGGGATATCTAAATTTCCCGGACACACTTCGGAACATTTCCCGCACTGAAGACAAAGATTCTGGGGATTTTTGGCATCATTTTCTGAGTTTAAGAAATTTGTTAAGATGGTTCCGATTCCACCGGTATAGATATGACCGTAAACATGACCGCCTACAAGTTGAAAAGCAGGACACACATTGAGACAGGAGGCACATCGTATACATTGGAATGTTTTTTTGAACTTCGGATCGTTATACATTTTACGCCGCCCATTATCCATGAGAATAATGTGGAACTCTTTGTCCTTTACTGAACCGTCTTGATAATAGGCAGGTGTCGGGCCTGTAACCATAGTTACATAACTCGTGATTTGCTGTGCAGTAGCACTTCTGGGCAACGCTTGCAAAATATGCGTAGCATCTTCAAATTTTGGCACGAGTTTTTCAATACCTACGAGGAAAACATGAACCCGAGGCAAGGTTGATGTGAGCCGGGCATTTCCTTCATTGGTAACCATCATTAAAGTACCAGTTTCAGCGATAGCCATATTCGCTCCGGAAATCCCCATATCTGCCTCGAGAAATTTTTTACGGAGTTCAACTCGAGCTGTTTTAACCAGCTCTGTGATAACAGGTTGACTTACCCTATCCAAATGCCCCGAAAAAACATCTGCGACCTCTTCTTTCGTCATATGGATTGCCGGCATAACCATATGCGAGGGATGTTGCCCGGCAAGCTGAAGTATCCATTCACCCAAGTCTGATTCTTGAACATCGATTCCTTCAGCCATTAATGCTTTGTTTAACGAAATTTCTTCTGAAGCCATTGACTTCGATTTAACAACACGTTTAACGCCTTGTTGTTTTGCCAAATCACTGATATACTTTTTGGCATCTTCCCCACTAGCTGCGCGGAAAACTTTTGCCCCTCTTGCAGTAGCCGCCTTTTCAAATTGATCGATCATCTCATCCAAGTGACTGGCGGCATAGGATTTAACTTTAACAATATTTTCACGAATTGACGGAAAATCATATCCCTCGTATGCTTTTTCACGTGCAGTGATATAAGTATCTCCAAAACGACCTAAGGCACCGCGCAGCACATCATTCTCCAGTGCATCCGAAATTTTCTTCTTAAATTGTTTATCTGCCATTTAGACCACTCCCTCTCCCAATTAATCCACGAAAACAACGACGAGCTGTTTGGGACCATGTACTCCAATTGTCAAAACCCGCTCAATATCCGATGTTCTGCTAGGTCCTGTGATAAAACCCACAAATCCAGGAATTTGAGGAAGTTGATGAATTGTTGACATTGTTTCCGCTAAAGTCGGTATCAAGGACTCCGTCCGTACCAAAGCAACATGGATTGGGACTAGCGTCGAGCATAAGCGTTGATCAACATTGGCATCTTCATCTGCCTGAACTAAAGTACCTAATTCAGCAATAGCATAGGAAACTTGAGTAATTCCGGCATGAGCATCAGGGGTAACTTCTCGAAAATTGCTGGTTATAACATCTATGTTCATGTCTTTAAATTGCTGGGCCAAATTCCCCTTTTGTGATATTTCACCTTCTAAAAGAGCAACATTTTGTACACCTTTTTCTTTCAAGATAGTACCTATCAGTTTTCCGGCTTCCTCTTCCGTATCTGCGCGGTAACATTCTCCTGATACTGCTTCCAATTTTGCTTTAAATTTTTCATATAATTCATTAGAACGAGCATTTGCCATAGAGGTATCCTCCTCAATGTTTTTTCTTCATACGATCGCTGGCTAGTTATTAGACAAAAGTATCCAATCTGGTCAGACCATCATACCATTAATTTTATTTTAAGATATAATATAATAAAAAACAATACCCAGTTCTAAAATTTCAAATAATTATGATTAAAATTTCAAGTTTTTATACAAATTATGTAGCTAACTAAAATAAGAACGAGAATGAATTATAAACGTTGGTAAATCTTATCTCATTGAATAAATTCGTCAATTATAAACCTTACATAATAAAATCTCCTATAAATTGCCCATTGATTTTCGACAAAATATGAGTTATGTTTAACTAAGTAAAGTCTTGTAGACTTCACTCTTGTAGACGTTGCGCATATGGAGGTTTCCGGACGCGGAAATCCTCCAAGTCCCTTCCATTAATCCCAATGTATTTATCCCAAGTATCCCAAGTAATTAGATAATATAACTTTACTGCTTGCATTTTTATTTTTTCGGAATATAATTAGAAGTTGTTGGGGGTATAGCTCAGCTGGGAGAGCGCTAGATTCGCATTTTAGAGGCCAGCGGTTCGATCCCGCTTACCTCCACCAAAAAAACAATCATGGAGCGGGTTTGAGAGAACACCGCTTCTATTTTTTTACAATTAAAGAGGCTTGACACAAAATTTGACCACAACGGGGTTGAGAATAGACATCTGCAAACATGACGAAATGACATAAGCTAAGGGTTACAGAATTTTGGGAGTGTCGAAAACGAACTTGAGTAGTTCGAGGAACGCTCCTTTTTTGCTCCATAAAGAAAACTAAGCTGGCGCTAAGCCTCCGGCGAAGCGGCAGCTTAGTTGCACGTATGCCAGAAGGCGAAGACACTGTCTTCGCACGAATTAGCTCTTCTTGCAGTATATAACCAAAGGTTATACTTTCCGATAGTATAAAAAAACCATGCTCCCGCACGCGTTCAGAGTAGGTATCCACAGGTCGCAATTTATATACTTTCCTAAGTAAAAATACAACTGCAGACCCCGAAGAATCTGCAGCTGGCGTATAACTAAGTTATACCAATAACAGCATTACACAAAAATAATTTTACAGAATTAAATACTTACTATCAATTAGTTTTGCCAAAAGAGAAACAATGTATCAAAGTATCGGTGGTAATAATATCAACACAAAGGATTGGTAAACTTACAGAGAAATCAAACTGCTAAGGTTTTGCTTTCTTCTTGCACTTTTGAACCCGGAAGCATCGTGTAGTAGATAATCGCACCAACAAAAGCTAGAATTCCTGCTAGGATCAAAGCGCTATTGAAGGAATGGGTAGCCTGAACGAGTATCCCAGTAATAGTTGGGGCCAGGAAACCGCCGACATTACCGCCGAAGTTTTGGATAGAGGCAACGGAAGCAGCCTGTCCTGCGGGAGCAATTTCCGAAGCAGCGGCCCAGGCGGCACCGTTGGAAAACATAACTCCAAATTCAGATATCGTCAAAAGGATTAGAGCTGTGAAGGCAGAATTTGCGTAAACCGCAGGAATAATGGTCATCGCCAGAATGAGCCCCAGGCTCATGGCAATTTTTCTGCCGTTCGGTGTCTTGCGTACCCAGAGATCTGAAGTCCTGCCGCCGAGGAAGGCACTGATCGTTCCGGCAATAAACGGCATCATCCCATAAATTCCGGAATGCAAGAGGGTCATATGGCGAGCCTGCACCAGGTAGGTCGGTAGCCAGGTGACAAAGACAAACATGATATAGAGCTGACAGGAGTAGCCGAGCATAAGACCCCAGGTCGACATCTTTTTAAACAGCTGTATCCAGGGCACTCGCGGTTGTTCCTGCAGCGTTGTAATGTCAGCGTCAATCAAGGCGTTTTCTGCTGCATTGACCCGTTTATTGTCTTTCCTGTCACGGTAAAGAACAAGCCAGAAAAGGAGCCAGATGAAACCGAGGGAACCGGTAATGATGAAAGACATTTGCCAACCAAAAGAACTCACGATCCAAGCAACCAGAGGGAGGGCAATAGCAGAGCCCATGTTTACTCCGGCAGTGAAAAATCCGGTTGCAATTCCTCTCTGCCGCCGGGGAATCCAGTCAGCGGCTGTCTTTGTCGCTGCCGGAAAAGCAGGCGCTTCACCTACACCCAAGATTAAGCGGAAGAAGTAGATCGAACCGAAGGAAGTACCCAAGGCTGTCGCCATCGAGGCGAGAGACCAGATAATGACAGACCAGATATAGGTCATCCTGGTTCCGATTTTGTCAATGAAAACACCAATTGGCATTTGCAAAAGTGCATACGTCAAAAGAAAAGCTGAAGAAATAGCGCCCATGGCCGCAGGTGTCCAGTTTAACTGTTTGGCAATGACCGGGAGCGCAACTGATAGATTAGTTCGGTCGAGATAATTAATCGTTGTTGCGAAGAATAACAGGGTTATGACTTCCCAACGCACTTTTGTAGGTTTCATTAAATATCCTCCCAATTCATTCTGAAGTTTGATGTGTAGTTTGAATTGAAACAACGGCTAATCTGTGTTACGGATATGCAGCAGTTCGTTCCAGAGTCTACTGTTTTCAGAATCTGAAAATTAAAAAACCTCCTTTTTGTATAGAAAATATACGCAACTTCATATTAGCCGAAGTGGAGGACTATTGGCAATATTCTGTAAATTAAGAGTTATTTTCGTAGATAAAGAACTTTAAATTCATTTTGCTCCCGAGAACTTTATCACCACAATTGTTCTTGGCTTGTTCTCTTCTTCAGATGCTTTTTAACTTAAAGGGCTGAGTTCTGCAATTTCGGTAGAAGGTATCACTGTGCGTTAAAAACGGACAATATCTCCTAGAAGTCCTTGAGTTTGAATTTATGCTGAGGCCGGCCGACTTTTCCATACTCGATCAAAAGTTCTAATTTTCCTTCCCGTTCCATGACATCAAGATATTTACGGACGGAAACCCGTGCCATCCCTAAAGATTCTGCTGCTTCATCTGCGGTGAAGTACTCTTCACCGTTCTGGACAATGTGATTCCAAATTCGCTGAAATGTATATTTACTCAAACCCTTTTCCAAAGGCTTATCTGTTTCATCCTCCGCTCTTCCAGGCAGAACGTAGCGATCCAAGGCATCCTGTTCTATGTAAATACTGTTTAGCAAGCTGTCGGCCCGCTCTTTATATTGCTGCATAGCATCTTTGAAACGTTCAAAGGTAAAAGGCTTGATTAGATAGTCGACCGCTCCAAAACGAAAGGCTTCCAGTACGCTCTCGCTGCGTTTGTCGGCTGTGATCAAAATAACATCGATGTGAATTTCGTTGCTGCGCAGCCACTTGAGAAAGTCAATGCCGTTTTCTTTGGGGAGAAATAGATCGAGCAGGATCAAGTCAATCTTTTCCTTTTGTACATACTCTCTGGCTTCCGCCAAATTTGCGGCCGTTCCCACCAAATTAAAACCTGGAACTTTCTTGAGGAATTTTGTATTCACGTGGCTTACCATGGGGTCATCTTCTACGATCAAAACATCAAACATTCCTGTCCCTCCCCTTGATGGGCACTGAGATGTACCATGAGGTCCCCTTTTCAACCTCAAACCGAATTGTACCCCTAGCGTCATCGATAATTTTCTTCACAATATACATACCATAACCTCGTTGTCCGGATTTGCTTGACATGCCTAGGTTGTAGATGTATGGCTGAACAGCTTCAGGAATACCTGAACCGTTGTCCGAAACGGTAATATTGAGAAAGTCGTCTTCCTCATCAAGCTTTACATAAATTTCTCCGCTGCCATCACTCTTAACTGCATCAAATGAATTCTCAATCAGATTTCCAAGTACGGAACACAGATCATCGGCAGTCATTGCTTGAGGGAGTTCAGACAGGTTGGAATTGGGGTCGATTTTCAGCTTTATCCTAGACTCTTCCGCTTTGTTGTATTTGGCAAAGAGCAGGGCTGACACAGAAACATTTTTTATCTTTCTGGTCAAAATGCCGTTAATATTGTTTCTTGCTTTCGCCGTGCTCGAAATATAGTCGACGGCTTCATCGTACTCTTCCATCTGAATCAAGGCAGAAATCGTGTGCAATTTATTCATAAACTCATGATTCTGCGCCCTTAGCGACCAGGCCATTTTCCTAATACCTGTAAGCTCTTCAGCCATCTTTTTCACTGCTGTCAGATCACGAAAATTGATTACGGCACCCATGACTCTGTTTTTTTCGTCTACGAGAGGACTATATTTGCACACGATCGTAAGTCCCGGTTTTATTCTGATTTCCACATCCTCCAGTAACTGACCAAGGGACAAAGGACCCTGCTTTTCGTCTATAAAGATGAATTCAAAGACGTTCTTTCCTTTGTCGCTTTCGTTAAGGTCCAAGATGTTAGCTGCTTCTTTGTTATATAAAGCGATTTTTCCCTTGTCATCGACAGCGACAATTCCTTCTTTTACATTTTCCAAGACAACTTCCCTCTCCTTGAGTGCTAAAGCAATCTCTTCCGGTTCCATCCCGTAGATAGTGTTCTTAATACTCAACGACAGGAAAGTTGCACCCATTCCTCCGAGAAAAAGACCAAGGATTATGAACGGCAAAAAACTCAGCAGCGCTTTGTACACATCTGAGTTAAGTTCTGTCAATAAGATACCGACAGACACGGCACCTATTTGCTGCCCGTTTTTATAAATTGGGGCAAAGGCCCGTAACGATATGCCCAACGTTCCATGAGCCTCAGAAACATATTCTTGTCCGGATATCAAGACTCTTTTTTCGTCTCCGCCTTGAAATTTCTCTCCAATTCTTGTTTCTACCGGGTGAGAATAGCGGATTCCTTTCATATTCATGACAACGATGAAGGCAACTCCGGTTTTTGACCGGATCGATTCAATCTGCTCATTAAATGCGTTTTCTGTTAAAGTGCTCTTCCCGCCTAGGAAGTCCTGAACTTCTGAAAAATTAGCCACTGAATTGGCAACATTTAAGAGGCTCTTACTAACCTGGTTTTTTACAAGACTTTTCATTTGATAGACAGATAAAAACACGATGCTTCCAATAGAGACAGATAAGATGATGAGAAAATAAATGCTTATTTTACGTTGAAGACGCATTAAGTATCCTCCATAGGAAATTTCTTTAGACAAAGAAAGTATGCCTCAGAGCAGTCGACAGGAAAGAGTTATGCGTCAATTATATCACTTTCTGAGCTCCCATATACCAAGGGAATTTTTGAGCCAACAATCCTACAGGTCCGCAGCCTAATACAATCACTGTATCTCCATGTTTAACACCGGCATTTTCTACGCTCCAAAAAGCAGTTGTCATGGCATTAGCGAGCAAGACTAAATTCTTATCGTCCACCTCACTGTTCTCGGGGATTTTAAAAGGTGTAAAGTTGCCATAAGGAACCCTCATATATTCAGCCTGACCGAATGCCGGAACCCAATTCTCTAAGATCAACACCACAACCCAAAAAATCTTCCCTCTGGTTAATGGTGTCCATACAATTTCTTTATTTTGAGTATTAAAAGGTCTATTTGTCCGCAAAATATCGTAGTTATGGTATGGGGGGATGGAATGCAGAGTATTCAAGTTGATCTGGAAATACTTTATGTTCAAAAGATTTATTTTTTTATGTTCCTCATGACTTTGACGCTATTGAGCTTTGCCGTCACGATCTGGGCATTTGGAATTAAAGTTGCTCTGATTGTGCTTATCATTGGCCTTATCACATCATACATTGCCATGATAAAAAAACAATCGTTTTCTCCCCCCGAGAAAAAAATTACTGCACAACGAATGGCTCGTGCTATTGCCCAAGACGCCAGCCCAATATCCCTATCTCGTTTTGCCAGCCAGCTCTATTACTATTTTCATAAACCATCTCAGGCAATTTCACTGCTGGAAAAATTCCTCTCATCTCATGATCCTTTACTCTGTACTACCTTATGCGATATTCTTCTTAAAGAAGGAAAACCCGCCCAAGCCCTCTATATCATCAGAGATAACCCCTATACGCTTTTGAATCCACTTTTATTGGCAACTCAAGGAATTGCCCTTCTCAAGCTTGGTAAAATCTCCGAATCAATTTTAGTCTTTGAACGGAGCTTGCACATTGCCAAGACAAGGGGATTCCCCAGCAATGGTTCAGCCTGGATTACCCAAAAACTTCTGTCTTTAGGTTATATAGCCCGTATTCATCATACTTTAGGTGATTGCTACTTTATGATGAAAAATCTCAAAAAGGCGAAATTTCATTACCTATCAGGCAATCTTTTATTATTTGATGTTTCACTTTGGCGTAATTATCCATCTAACTCTATATAATTCTACGTAAAACTACAATAATTCTTGTTAGTTCTTCTTTCTTTCTATATTAATTTATCTATCTGGCACCCAATTACAACATAATTTTTAAAGATATTATTTTATAATAAATTTGACTGGAAGGATTATGCAAATTAAGACAATAGCATACTGTTTTCGAATGGAGGGTGAAAAATGCTGTCAACTCATAAGGATGAGATTCTAGGATTTATACGAGAATTCGAAATATCTTCACGCGAATATCTAAAATCTAAAGGATTAAGCGAAAATGAGATGACTAACGCCTACCTGGAACTTCAGTGGGATTTTCTTCATACTATTCTTAAGCAGCAATCTTAATAAATAATCGTTAATAACCGTTAGTTATCGAACATGAAGTTATTGACTGAAATTGACTTAGAAAAACCTTTGATATTTAAAGAAAACGCGGCAGGCGCCAGAAAGCACTGGCTTCGCACATATTAGTCCTTCTGGCAGTATACAACCAAACGTTAAACTTTCTGATAGCACAAAAAATCCATCGTCCCAGTTGGAAAACTAGACGATGGATTTTCGCATACTATCTTCAGACATTAAAGACATCAAGAACACCTAATAACTGTATTACTAACCAATAACTATATTATTCGACTGACAGCTATTTCATCACAGTTTGGAAATTTAATGCAATTAATGCATTCTGTCCAAACTTTTTGCGGCATCTGATCTTTACTTACCTCTTCATATCCACAAAATTTAAAGAATTCAGGCTGATAGGTCAAAGCGAACAGTCTTGAACACCCCAGTTCTTTAGCCTCTTCCTCAATTGCTTTGACGATTTTAGTCCCTATACCTTGTCTCCTGTGATTATCAGAAACGGCTAATGCTCTAATTTCAGCTAAGTCACTCCATAAAATATGGAGTGAAGCAACTCCTATTAGTTTTCCATCTTCTTCTGCCAACATAAATTCGCGAATATTTTCGAAGAGCATATTCCTCGATCGCGGAAGCATCAGACCTTGTTCTGCATTATTATTAATCAGTGACATCATCTCTTCCACATCGGCTATTTTGGCCTTACGCAATTTCATGATCGTTTCTCCTTTCCCTTTGCATAATTATACAACAAATATTATATATTTTCATCCAATAAATTTATACAACCAAGCCGCTTCTCGTCAGCTATTAACATCTATTTCGCCTACATCTGAATAGCTTAAAATATCTAGATTGTGCCTTTAGAGTATCAATTCATTAAAATATTAAATTCAATGAATATATCCCCTTTTTTTTACAATTTTCTACCAGCAAATTATGATACACTATTCCAGGGTTTATTGTTGAATCCGGAAGGAGATATGACTGTGTTTTCCCTTAAATTCCTCACATTCCATCGCCAAGGTGCCTTAATCATATTGTCTCTTCTTCTTATCACCAATGTATTAGTAATTTCTTTCACTCATCTCAGCCTTTTTTTCGATCTACTGCTTGTCCTACTTCCATATACAGTCCTCATAATTTGGTTCAAGCTCTTGTCTTCTTCCTGGGGAAGGGCTTGGATAGCAACAATAACCTTTCTCTTGTTTTTAACGATAGGATATAATAAATTTCCGTCACTCAAAATCTATCTTATTCATGTAATCTTTTTTATCCTCTTATTAGGTACAATGTACTTATTTGACCGCAGTCAGCTTCGTCTTAAACTTCTCCACCAACGCCATATCAAAGCAATTCGAGCTCTACTCCATCAAAAGCCATCAATCATCCCTACCATCGACTTTACACGGGAAGCAATCATGATTCTTGATAATTCTGGGACAATTCTCGAATCTAACCATCTTGCAAACCACCTTTTAATGCTCTCCGAATCAGCCATAGTCGGCAAAAATATTTCAGACATACTAGGAATTCTCCCCAATATTCAGTTAGCGAATTCCCCTGAGTATGGAGAATTCACCTGGAAAGCCTCCTCAGAAAACCCTATGCATTTACGCTATCGTACTCAACCTTTGCTCGATCATAACAAACCCTATGGATTACTTCTAACTCTTTGCGATATCAGCGAAGAAAAAATACGCTCAGAAGCCTTTGTGCAATTTGCTAAACTTTCAATAATCAATCAAGTCTCCGCAGGATTAGCCCATGAAATTCGCAACCCCCTGACGACAATCAAGGGGTTCATGCAATTAATTAAACCCGAAGAATGGCCTGAATCTTTTCGACCTTATCAAGAGCTAATACTTGACGAAATTCAGTCCATTGATCAGATTCTTAATAAATTCATATTGATTACAAGTCCTTCAGCCCCGCAAATGAGTGAGATAAACCTAATTGAAACTCTCAATTCCATATTACAAGCCAATGAACCATTCTGTCAAAATCGGAGAATTTCAGTCTTTCTTGATTCCGATTTTGATCCTGTTTATGTATTAGGTGATCGTGAACAGCTTTCGGAAGCATTTCTCTCCTCGTATAATTAATTTAGTTCCTGCCCCACGAGTCCAAAAAACTAATGGAACGTGGGG
>JGI2924J29684_1077713_pt1 | contig 21216 bp, 12 predicted proteins | sample BenlonsequencITS_FD_29684 | JGI IMG/M metagenome (IMG submission 29684)
CCAGCCACATCATATAAAATCCACCGGCAACAACACCGCCGGGTATTAGTAAAGGGCCGGTGATAATGTGGGTAATGGGCACAACAATTGGTTTGGTGGCAATACCCAGGGCAGACAGCATAGCTATGATAATCAAATCCAACACAGAGAATTTTTCGATAAATTTTTGCCAAAACATAATTTCACCACCTGTATACATAAGTGGCTTAATGCAGTTAAGGTTTTGCCTTTTCCAATGCATCCTCAACCGCCTCCATAAGACCGTTACTGGTATAAGTGGCACCGGACACAACATCCACTTCGGTGAACTGGTTTTTAATAATCTTATCAGTTATTTTTATAAAAGCTTCTTCATAATAACCGCTGGTTTCAGAGTGTTCCACGACATCAATTTCTATGATCCGACCGTCAGCCACTTCCACCTGCACCTTCAGCCCGGGGGCAAAACCAAATCCAGTGCCATAATAAACCCCATCATGGTAGACACTCCGGGGCATCAGGCCAACACCGGCGGTATCAGCAGCACCCAGGACAGCGCTGATACCAAAGCCGGCATAAATACCCCCAAAAAGTGCAAGAGTCCCCAGCACATAGGGATAAGTTTTCAGCCGCCTTTTTGCAAAGGTCAGCTCAAAGGGGAGTGTCCCCCTGGGGCAACTGCCGCCTACACATCTTAAGCAATGAATACATTCCGGTGTATCTATAATCCTTAGGTCGCCAAGTTGTATATTTACAGGACACTTCAAAGAGCAATTCCTGCAATTATGGCAGTTTGTTATTGTCCCGCTCCTTTTTAATTGCACAAGGCCGGTGCCCACCAATATGCCCTGCAAAGCCCCCAGGGGGCAAAGATAACGGCAGAAAAACCGCCTGATAAAAAAAGCCCCGGCAATAACCATCAACAAAACCAGAAAGGCAAAGGGTATCTCCTTAAACGTGCCGGGCAAACCGGGTAAATTAGCAAAGGCAACCCAGGGGTCAAAGCCGGTTAATATACATGACCCTATAAATATTTTAGAAGCAAGAATAAAAAATAGCACCAAATATTTGACGCAGCGCAAGCGAACATCAAATCCCCGGGGCAGTTCATAGTTTTTCCCAAAGATTCTTTGGCCCACAAGGCTCATGTAATCGTTTAACGCACCAAAGGGGCATAGCCAGCCGCAAAAGAAACGGGTTCCCAGCAGTGCCAGCACTATGATAGCTGTGGCCAGTAGAAATGCCGGTGCGGTATAATTTAACACATAACTTTTATCTGTCACCCAATCATACATCATATTTAATCCCCCAAAGGGGATTAAACTGTGTATGCTGAACAGCTTAAAGTTTATCAGGCCATTAATATACAGCCTGTAAAGGACAAAGGAAAGGCAGACCACCAAAAAAATTACCAGCTGGATGGTCAGGCGTAAATTTTCCAGATTGCTTTGCTTTTTAATCAACTAACCACACCCCGTTAGCTTAATTCGTTTATTTCTAACAGGTCTGCCAGCTGCACTAAGCCGTCAGCCCCCTGGTAGAAGGCTGAAACCTTTTCCCCCTCATAAACCAGAATGCATTTGCTTAAATCCTGACCGGGAATCCGTATGGACCGGCCTGCGGTGTTCAGCAGTTCAAACTGCTTTTCCCGGGGGGTTATAACACCTACACCTTCCAAAACTTTTTCCAATATCATACCCTTATGAGTACCCAATTCAGATAAACCGGTTATCTTTTGCATTTCCCGGGGGAAAATAACAGCATCCGAAGTGGTGGAAAAATAAGCCATAAATTTGACGTTCATTCCTAATTTGAAGTTCGGTGCAATATTCATCGGCGCGTCATTCCCGGATACCTTGATGTAATAGCGCTGTCTGACCATGTTGATCACCTCGTTCTTGGCCAGGCCGTCAGATGATACCATGGTGAAAAAACCTTCGGGGTTGACATGCTCGAATTTAGCCAGTATCTTGCCGATTTCTATAGCCTTGTCCTTGCTGCCATAGTATTCATACATATAAGGTTCAATATCCCTGACTAAGGGGTCAAAAATTTTAACCGATTTAATGTCCTTGGATGGGATATCAGCATATAAGTCAATGTTTGAAACCATTCTGACCCAGTAAACACCCATCTCATCAGGAACTACCACGCGTACGGGCTTATCTTCTTTAATAATATCCTGGTTGTTCACTCGATAGGCCAAAATTACCTGGCGTTTGTCCAGTAGTTCCTTGGGCATCAGTACATAATAACCATCCCGGCCGGTGACCCCTATCCCTTGATAGTCACCCAAATGGATACCTTGCCTCTCTAACACATCATTTAGCAATGGTCCTTCAGCCATAATATCCTCTTCGGTGCCGGTGGTTTTAATCAGCACAGTGGATACTTTAACGGTGGGGTATTTTTTCAGCTCATCCACGGTAAACCTAATGAATTCCTCGGTTCCCCAGTGGACAGTGAAGCTGTTTTCATCCCGGGCAATCAGTTTATCCACCACAGCCGGCACTGCGGCCATCCTCAGGCCATTATTTAAAAAGTTGTGGGCACCAATAGCTGAGTTTACACCATTGACCACCGCCTGACTGCTTATGGTAGCCCCGGTGATTTGCACAATATCCTCGGGTTTTTCCGGATCAAGCACCACTAAATTTAAGTATTCCTTCAAGCTTTTTCCTTTAAAACGATCTGTAAACCACCGTTCTGAAAGATACTCAGCATAATCAGGGGTTTCCACATGATCCAGCACTTTAATACCTGTCATTTGATTAGTCCGGCCGTCAACCACCACCGCAATTGTGATTGGCCCGTTATAACCTGCTGTTTTAACAATGAATCCATGCCCGATTTGATTCTGCCCATCGTCCTGGATTTGATAAATTTGCTGTACCGCCGGGAAATTTTCCTCAATGTAACCATGTATAACCTCACTGGTTATTTCCTCTACCGTTACCTTTTCATCACAAAGATCAGCCAGTATACCGGCTGCGCTATCTCCGGCGTAAAATCGGGTAAAAACAAAAGTCAGCATAATCAACACTATGCATAAACCCAGGTAAAGCCTCTTTTTATTCAAATATACCTACTCCTCTAATTAATCTACTTTGATGGTTTTCACCTTTGCTACCCAGTTTTGTTTGTTGATATCTCCCGGTTCCCTTTGCCCCACCACTAAGCGAAAGGGGTATTTTGTCGGATCATAGGCCTTACCGTCTTCTTCCCAGGCAATAATCATTTTGTATTTTTTATCGAGATTTGTTTCATCTATATAATCTTCACGTTTAACATCAGCAATGTCATAGGAGATGCAATAACCATCATCCGCAGTAATCACCACCTGCCGGGCAGTATCCTTTACACCGGCCTCGCTTAACAACTGCCACAGGGACACACCTTTAAAGGAGAAATATTGCTTAGTACCCCAATTATTCAGGGAAAAATACTCATCCTGGATAATGGCTGACTGCATACCCTGTATTTCCTGCAAAGTCAGCCGGGTATTATTGGCTACCCCGCTGCCTTCTATGGTAAGCACACTTTCCTCGTCCACCGGACCCGTCTCTTTTACCGGTGCCTGGTTATTACCCCGGTCCCCACAGCCAATCAGCACCAGCGCCGTCATTAATGCCAGCACAGCTACTCTTATAGCCAACTGTTTATTCATTGTAAGCAATTTAGCACTCCCCTTCCAAAGGTATTAAGCGGGTTTTAAAAACCCGCTCGAATACCTTTGTATTATCGCTAACATGGACGGGATTTTTGCTTACCCCATTCCCTTGCGGTGACGCTTGCCATTATAAAAGCAGTTATTGTTACCTGGTGATTATAATCTCTTTGGTCTGGTCTTCGTAACTCACTTGCGCCCCCAGATTCTCACTCACGAATCTCAAAGGGAGGAAGGTTCTTTCGGATACGATTTCCGGTGTGCAGTCAATTGTTGACTGCACACCGTCAACCAGGACGTTAGGGGAACCTATGGTCAGGGTGAGCACCTTACCGGCATCCTTAATTTTGACCTGACGGTCGGTGGTGATCCATTCCACATCAGCTCCAAGCGCCTCGCTGATGAAGCGGATCGGAACCAGAGTTCTACCGGCCTTGGTATCAATATACGGCTTTACATCCAGGGTATACGATGTGCCATTAATACTCGCCGCCAGCTGCCCGATGGCAAGCTTGATGACGTTTACTTCCCGGACCACTTCAACTACGTCAACTACGGTGCTAAAGACGGCAAACTTGGTCAGATGATTAACCCGGGTGACAGCATACCATTTGCCGTTTTCCTGTACCACCGTGGTTTCCAGAGCCACCCACTTCCCGGAGGACTCATCATAGTAATGCAGCACCGGCTGTTCTTCCGCGGCGATCTTGGATGAATCGTAGCTTAGTTTGATGGTTATGGTCTGGTCACCAAATTCTTTGCTGCCCGTGATAGTAATCTCGTACACATCGCTGCCGAGCTTTACGAGCATGCCTTCGGGGACAACCTCGTTGATTTCGGTTGACTTTAACTTACTGGCGCTGACCGTGGCGTTTCCGGGCAGGGCACCGGCGGGAATTTTTACGGTAAGCTGATCACAGCTTACCGATCCCCCGGCTGTGGCCGTGATAAACTTGCTTACTTTGCTTACTGATGAAGTAGTAGATGTACCTCCACCGCCACCACCGCCGCCACCGCCACCGCTGGCTTTATCCGTACTTACAGTCGCACTTGGCCCGGTTGTGCTCCAGTTATTGGCCGCATCTCCTGCTTCTACCTTGAATGTGTAGCTGGTGTCGGAGCTAAGCCCGGTAACGCTGTAAGTCCTTGTTGTGGAACTAACGGTGTCGATGACGACATCATCCTTATATACCCTGTACCCTGTAACGCCCACGTTGTCATTTGCAGCAGTCCAGGTTAGGGTCAGCCCGGTTCGGGCCACGTTGCTCGCGTCTAATGTGCTGCCTGACGGCCAGGCCGGAGCTTCCGTGTCTGTCGGCGTATCCGATCCCGCAGTCAGTGTCCCAGTAGCGACATTGCTGCCTTCACCAACAACAACCCTTAGTGTGCCGTAAGCACCAGGGGGTGTTTTGAACTCAATGCCGTAATTTCCGCCGGCGTCGGCTTTATGCGCATCAAACACAATTATATTTTGGGCAGCATCAATAATTTTAAGGGGCACCCAGGCATTTGGAATCGTTTTACCGGAAGCGGTAACAGTATCACCAACTAAGACCGCGTTTTTACTCAAATCCAAACTTATATCCGCGCCATTGGCTGCGGCAATAGCCGGGACACATAACAGCAGCAATGCTATTTGCAAAAATACAATAAATTTGTACTTCATTTTGGTCACTCCTTTAAAGTTAATTCACCTTGGCATTGTTCAAAAGGCTGAACAACTTTCCATTGTTGGAGTGGTTGCTCGTAAATGCTTCGGCTAAAGTATTATTGCAGGATCTCCGGGTTATGATCTGTTGAATTGGTTAGTTCATCAACAATGTAAGCTTTGACCACATCGCCGGGTTGTACATTAAAGCCTGCCTGAGCGGTTTCGACTTGGTCAAAATCAGCCCTGGTGGCATTGTGTTCCAGCTGACTGCCGTTTCTTAAATGGGTAAAGACCACAGATTCCTCACCAATATGGGGATTCACCGGTTCGATACCGACGGTGAAATATTTGAACCCGGATACACCGTCACTCACCGTCATGGTGCTGATACCATCCGGCGTAGTCCCTGCATTGTAAGAATCATTGGGGATAGGATCAACTGTGTAAACCGGTTTATTGGTGCTTACCAACTTGATACTTTCAATCTGTGAAATAGATGTTGACCCGGTGACAGCAGGTCCAACGAGCCGGAGCGGCCAGTCACTGCCGGATTCGGGTATGGGCGTTCCGTTCAGCGAATTGGCGATAATGTAGTCGCTGTTCCGGACAATATCCGCGCTATCGATAGTTACCGTATAGCCGTCTGCCGCGGTAATCTTCACCTGGTATCCGGCCATAGCCAGTTCATCATTAAAAGCGTTATCGGAATGTTGGTCGGCATCATCGATGAATCCCACTAGGAACCATAGGGGCATGCCTTCCCAAACCCGTTCTTCAGAATCGGTATAGGTTGCCTTGTGATTAGCGCCGAATTGACAGGCGAGAGCCTGTTCGAAATAGGTTTTGCTTACATCGCAGTTCATACCGCCGATATCCCGGCCATCGAGCTCTAGTTTCCAATCACCCTGGGGTATAGTGTATACCTTGATTTCCGTAATCCACTTGGCTGCCAAGCCGGCACAAGAAGGATACTGAACACCACCGCCATAAAAGTAGTGCCAGTAGTTTTCCGGAAGTGTCTCGTGCATATCCCATTGGCCGTAGACGTTGTCACCGCCCGGGGTAAAGAATAAACGCATACCATCTGCATAATCGGGTACGTATTCTCCATCACCCCACCAAGCCAGAATAGCATCTCCCTGGCGTTCTTGCACCGAGGGATCGGTATATATGGAGGAATAGGGAAGCCTGGTTTCCCAGCCATCTCTTGCTACCAGTACGATTTCGGTTCCTGCCCCCATGCCGCCCACAAGATCACAAAGATCTTGGATGCGGGTACCCTTCACGGCATTAGCTACCTTAAAACCGCCGGGATAGGTCTCATCAGCATCCCATACATCATCAGGATTGTTTGTGATTCCCTCGAATTTGCATACTGTTTCCCCATCTCCAATTACGTCGAGGTTTTCCTCCATCCATTGATAATCGACTGTCTTCTCGTCAAGGACGGTGGTACCATCTTCAGCATACTTGATGATATGGACTTCGGGTATGGGCTGGGGCTGGGCGGTCTCAAAAGATGTTAGTTCAATTTCCACGATATTACCAACGCTGATACCGCTAAGGGATCCATCTTCTTTGGCAACGCCGTCACCGACCAGGCGCAGCGGCCATGATGAACCGGTAAGGGGTTCATTGTTGCATTTATCTGCAATGATATAGTCGTTGTCCCGTACTACATCCGCGCTGGCAAAATCGACGGTGTATCCGTCTCCGGCTTTCACTAAGACTTTGTAACCGCTCATTGCCTGATTAGCGTTATAATTGTGTGGCTGACGGTCATCTACCCAGCCTGTCAGTAACCAAAGGGGAATACCTGACCAGACATTACCGTCACCGTCAGTCCATTCTTTTAGGTGTCCCGAATTTGGGCATGCCATGCCAGCCTCAAACTCAGCCTGGGAAATAACATCACTGATCTTGCCATTCAGAGTAAGGTTCCAACTGCCGGGCGCGGCCTCCGGTATCTGTAGTTCGGGTATGGCTATCTTTACGACATTACCCACGGCAGAGCCCCCAAGGGACCCATCGGGGTTGGCAACACCGTCACCAACTAAGCGCAATGGCCCCGCTGAACCGGTAAGTGGTGCATCGTTGCATTTATTGGCAATGATATAATCATCACTTCGGGCTACATCCGTGCTGGCAAAGGTTTTGGAAAAACCATCTCCCGCCACCACTTGCACAGAATAACCGTCGTTGGCGACCTCGTCATTGAAAGTCCAATGGCCGCTTGACTCGATGTCATCCACCGTACCTAAGAGCACCCACAGGGGCACGCCGGACCAGACGTTGCCTTCATTATCAGTCCATTCCTTGTAATGGCCTGAACCCGTGCAGGCCAGTCCTTCTTCAAACTCCTCTTGGGTGATGGTATCCCCTACATCTCCGATCATCTCCAAGGTCCATCCTGCGGGTGGTTCTGGAAGACCGGACAGCTCGATTCGAACAATGTTGCCCACCTGTTGCCCGCCAAAAACAGCTGAACCTTTCAGATAGAGCGGCCAGCAGTTTTTCCCCCCTTCAGTCTTGACGGGAAGGGGTTCTCCGTTAAGTGTATTGGCGACGATATAACCATCGTTGTGGGCGATAGCCGCGCTATCAAGGGTTGTTTTCCATCCGTCGCCGGCTATAACATTAACTTCATAGTTCTGGACAGCAAGGTCGTCGTTAAAGTTGAAGTGGTGAGAACCAACATCGGGGTCATCATCAACCATGGCAACGAGCAACCATAGTGGTACGCCTCCCCAGACATTACCGTCATCATCGGTCCAGGACACCTGGTGACCTGATGCCTGGCAAGCAAGGCCTTCCTCGAACTCGGCTTTGGTAACGGTTGCATCCTTTGCACCCGAAAGTTGGAGAGTCCAGATCGTCGGTGTAGCAGCATCGGTATCCACAACAGTTTTCACTGCTGCAGTAGCCGCTGCCTTAACAGCATTGAGGTCAGTTCCGTCGGTTACATCAGCAGCATAGTAGAACTCAACCCTGTCACCATCAACAAGTTCAATCAAGTTCAGGGCGCCGGCGGCATTGTTGTAGCCATCTTTATAAACATCGTTGACATATGCGTACCAGTAGCCCGGGTCTTTGCGGTTGTAATTACCTACATTGTCCAAAAGAAGAGCGCCTGATGCTTCGTAATTCTTGTCGGTAACACCATAGGTGAAGCCACCGGCGGCTGCGGCTGCCTGAAGAGCCCCAAGGGGTGTGGTTTTGTTCACAGTATAATTCAACCCGGAGTTGTAGGCGGTCACTGTAAAGGTTTCACCTGATGTCAAAGCGACTTCACCATCGTATAGAACATCAATTGTCGACACTGCCGACACAACAGTCACGGTTATACTGTCGGTGAAGTTTCTATCATCAGTGGTAACAGTGATGGTCGCCATGCCCTCTGCCACCGCGGTTACCAGGCCGGTTTCACTGACGGTGGCAACAGTTTCATCACCGCTGCTCCAAGTAACGTTTTTGTTCGTGGCATCCCCGGGCACCACTTCGGCGGTGAGCTGAACCGTCTGGCCTTCCTCCAGCTCCTGGTCGCCTTCGGTAATGCTAACATTGGTAACCGGTATGGGATCCGGTCCATCTACCATATAGTTAAATTCAACAACATCGCTGTCTTCCTTGCCGGGGCCGATAACAGCAGCCTTAATAGTAGTGTCATTTGTGATTTCGATTGGGTGGTTAATTTCATCAAAGTCTGGCCGTGACGACCACCGTTGGGCAATCCAGTTATACATCGGACTATCCACGGTCGGCTCGCTGCCGTCCAAGGTATAATGCACTTTATCTGTATCGTTGTTGGGGCCGTCCAGCTTTACCAGTGTCCCCGCGGGCACCTCACCGCTGTTTATATTTGCCGTGGGAGCAGCCCATTTAACCGGCACGGCGGTAATTACTTCCACCTTGGCAACAGATTTAGCAAAAACTGCATTCGTTTGCTCTGTTAACGCTCTTTGCCCAAAGATCAAATGTAATGCATCTTTGCTGCTCATATTGTCAAAATCGTCGCTTCCATCACTTCTTAGAGCAAGGATAGTCTCTACCTTTTCCGCACCCTCCGACGAGCCTGGAATATAACCGAAATATTCATGATTTTCCTTAAAATTAGGGAAAAGGGAACGGTCGTCATTTAATAATTCCTGAACAGTAAAGGTTACCATAAAGCCGTCATGACTGGTAAACCTTACTTGCTTCGCTTCATCCCTTATTCCCGCTTCCTCGAGTAGTTCCCTTAACTTCACCCCTTCAGCCACATACCAATTCTTAGTGGGGTAAGTGTTAATAGTACTATACAGGTAACGATATTGTTCCATCCCCTGGAGATGAGACATGGTATACTCCTTGGGTGTCGTTACCCCATCCCCTTTGACTTCCAGCTCAACCCTTTCAATTTTCTGCGTCACGCTCACGTCTAAATATCCATCAGCTTTGATAACAACGTCATAATCCTTTTCTGTATCGAACACGTCTTCACTGAAAATGATTTTTCCAGCAGTATCTTTCGTATATTCCGAAGCATCTAATTCCACATCATCAACGTATACGGTATTGATTGCCGCTCTCCAATTTGGATCATCTTCAAAGGTGATTTCTATCGGTTTGTCCAACATGTTATCAATAGTATCGGCGATCAAAGCCGGAGGAGTTGTCGCCTCTTCAGCCTGGGCGACCGGAGGCGCCAACAGGCATAAAGAACCGGCAAGAAGAAATATACCCAGAACAAAGGGTAACAAACTAAACCATCGCCTGTGAATAGTTGGCATTATTCATAAGCTCCTTTCGTTAATTGATTAAAATTGGTGTTTATTGTTATCGCTCTTTACCATATGACGATTAAGACAAAACACCCCCTTATTGGCATCTTTTTTCACCAGGCTCTAACCGGTATGTTACCTTGTGATCGTAACCCCATTGGTCTCGGCTTCGTAATCCACCAGCGCTCCCAAAGTCTCACTCACGAACCGCAGTGGGATAAAAGTACGACCAGGCGGAGCCGTCGACGGGGCGCAGTCAATAGTTTGCTCCACACCATTGATTTGAACCTTGCCCGAGCCCAGAGTCAGTATAATTTCCTTATCGCCATCTATAATGGTTACCCGGCCGGTATCAGGATCCCAATCAACCCCGGCACCCAAAGCCTCGCTTACAAAACGCACCGGTACCAGTGTGCGTCCGGCCCGGGAATCAACGTACGGTGCCGCGTCCAGGGTGTAGGTCCCGCCGTCGGCTACGGCTTCCATCCCGCCGATGGTAAGCTTAATTACCTTCAGCGACGGCTTGCCTGGTATTTTATCCTCGTTATCAGCCGGCTTCTGGTCGTCCCTGGGAGTACCGTCACCTTCAGCAGGCTCCGTACCTGCAACATGGTAGTTGAAGGTGACAACATCGCTGTCCAGCTTGCCGGGACCGATGGTGATCGCCTTGATGGTTGTATTTTTATTAATAGGTCCGATGGGGTGATTAATGGTGCCCAAAACGTCGGCCCGCGCCGGCCACCACCGTTTGGCAATCCAGTTGTATATTGGACTTTCCAGGGTTGGGGTACTGTCGTCAGTGGTGTAATAAATCTTATCATCATCGCTGTGGGCATTACTCAGGGTAACCATCGTACCCGCAGGCACCGAACCGCTGCCTGGATTGGCTTGCGGATTATCCCATTTTCCAGGCTCGGCGGTGAGTACCTCGATCTTAGTTAAGTACTTAACAAATAAGTTTCCCGTCTGTTCGGTAACAGCCCTCTGTCCGAGCATCAGCATGGGAGAATTCATGTCATTCATGTACTTGGGATTATCACTACCCTCGGCACCAATCAGGCTAATGATTGCTTCCACCTCTACGGCACCTGCCGGGGAACCGGGGGTATGCCCGTCGTTGTCGTTGCCGGCCTTAAAATTAGGGAATAGATAACGCTTGTCTTTAAGCAGCTCTTTAACCGTAAGCGTCACGGTGTAACCGTCGTTGGAAGTAAATCTGATCAGATTAGCCTCCTCTTTGAGCCCTACCTCTGCGAGCAGATAGCCCAATTCAACCCCTTTCCCCACATACCATTTTTTAGTCGGCCAGGTATTAATCGCACTGTAAACATACTGGTGTTGTGGCATTGCTGCCAATTGATCCAGGGTAAAGGTTGCCGGAGTGGTCACTCCGTCTCCCGCGATTTCAAGGGAGTCCGGTGCGGCAGTGGTCGCCGCAGGTGACGATAGAGAAAACAGCATTACAGCCAGGACCATCATAAAGAATCTATGTAACCATCTCGTCTTTACAATTTGCATCGATCATACCCCTTTCGCCGTTCTTTTTACTTGGTCAGCATAAACAACTGCCCCGTTTCGGGGTCTTTGTACACCGTTCCCAGTTCCTCGTAAAGCCTGCCCTCACCCTGGGTTTCGATCAGGTCGTCACGTATTTCCGGGGCGTCGGTCACCTCCTGCCCTTGCTCAAGGTTAACCCGCTGTCCCAGTCCCAGGTCGACATCCCAGTGAATGGCCAGAGCAAGCATCAAGCCGCAGGCAAAAACCAGCATGGCATCCACGATGTTGATAGCACCCTCAAGGGGGTTAACCTCTTCGTCCGTCCGGTGCCTCCTGCTCCTTAATCCGCTGTTCACGGGCAAACACCTCCAGCAAACTTTCCATTATGGCTTCCAGGGAGCTTACATAATCCTCATACCACCTTTTTCTGAGCCGGGAGATGGCAAAGGCGATGCCGGCGGCGGCCAGCCCGGTAACCGTGGCGTCAAAGGCCGTCAGCAGCGAATCGGCGAGGGTTTTGGTATCGCCCTGACCCAGGGCGATCATGCCCGGCCCCAATGGAATCAGCGTGGCCATCAATCCCAACATAGGTCCCAGGCGGGCCACCAGATCGGTCCTGTTGGTAATCCGGGCATAATGCAGTTCCTCGCCGGCCAGCAGCCGGCGGGCCAAGGCCTGCCGGGAAACAGTGGGCAAGCTTTTATGCTTGATCATTTCGCCAAGAGCAGTTTTCTGGCGTCGAAACAGCCGGCTGTGCTCAATCTCGTTCATGATCTCCCCGGCATCTTTCCCCTGAAAAGTACCCACCAGGTCGGGTACATTGACATTCATCTTACGCCGTTCCATAAAGGCTTCCACCAGCACACCACCCAACTCGAGCACAGACAAAGCTAACAAGAGCAGCAGAACGGCAATGGTGGGCATCAATAAACCGGATGAAATGATGTTCATCGTATCCTTTAAGGGTTCCAAAATAGTTGCGGTCATTTTATTTCTTTTATAGCTCCTTTATATAATCTGCGTATCTTTTGGCGGCCCCTGACAGAAAGATAATCAGCAATAGCGCAGCTGTGTAAATATTCAGCTTATTTTTCTTATTCTGCAACGGAAAAGGTACAGATTCGGTTGACATTTCGAACACCTGCCAGGTCTGGCTGCCCTGATGTTCCGAGGAGACGCCGGGGGTAATTGTTGAAGCAACGGCCAAATCACTTCTTTCCGTCAGGTAGCGCCCTCTATCTTCCGGCACCGGGAGCTCGGCGGGAGTATCCGGTACCTCGCCGGAAGCCGTTGAATCGACATCTGGCTCGATCTCTTCCACCGGTTCCGGACGTTCGGCTTCCAGCAGCAACGGTTCCACAGGAACCTCCGGGAGCTGATTCCCTTGATAACTAATGACAGGTGCCGCATCCTGACTGCTATCGCCCCCATCCGGACCATTTACAACGCAAGTGGCCGTATGGCTACCATCCACTGTTTTTACGGTAACCGTCGCCGTACCCGGGCCGACCACCGTTACCAGACCGTAATTATCCACTGTAGCCACACGGGTATCACTAGAACTCCAGGTTACATTTTGGTTAGTGGCATTAAACGGGGCTATGTTTGCTGCTAGCTGGAAAGTACCACCAATATTGAGATTGATTTTGTTTTGGTCGAGGGTAACTCCGGTTGGCGGCCCACCCGGCACCTGCGTGGGGTCGACCGCCAGGCCCGTGGCATCAGCCTTGAAGGTAAAGGTGACCACATCGCTGTCTTCCCTTCCGGGTCCAATGGTGACGGCTTTGATGACAGTGTCCTCAGTAATTTCGATGGGGGAATTAACACTGTCTAAATCATCTCCCCGTAAAGGCCACCAGCGACTGGCGCTCCAGTTAAACATCGGGCTATTCACCGTCGGCGTACTGCCGTCCGTTGTGTAATAAATCTTGTCCTCGTTGTTGCCCTTATTGCTGAGTTTTAGCATGGTGCCCACGGGTACAGTAGCTCCACTTTCTATATTAGCCTTCGGATGATCCCATTTTTCCGGAGCCGTGGTGAGCACCTCAATTTTACTTACATATTTTAGAAATAAATTGTTTGTCTGTTCAGTTATGGCCCGCTGCCCAAATATCAGCAGCAGTGAATCCCTGTCGTTCATATCAGCGGGATCGTCACTATCCTCGGCACTGAGCAAGGCCAAAATGGGCTCCACCTCCATCGCACCATCAGTAGGACCCGGGATAGTCCCGTCATGGGGGTGGTTTTCTTTAAAACGCGGGAAACAGTAACGTCTATCCTTTAACAACTCCTTAACCGTAAGGGTAACATCATAGCCATCGCTTGAGACAAAACGAACCAATGTGGCCTCTTCCTTGATCCCCGCTAAAGCAAGTAGATCTCTAAGTTTAACCCCTTTTCCCGTGTACCACCTTTTAGTAGGCCAAGTATTTAACGTGCTATATACATGTTCATACATCGGCGTGTTCTCCAATTCGGCCATAGTTAAGGTTACTGGATTCACGACCCCTTCTCCGGTAATTTCCAGCGATTCCGTCTGGCTGCCAAAAGCTACTGCGGGCACCATCAGGTTAAGCAAGCCAACAAGAGCCAGTAAGCCCAGTATGGATATTGAGAGTTGATGAAGCCAATTATGCTTCACAGTCTGCGTAATCGCACTTCCCCCCTCGCTGCTAGCCTGATATAACTACTTAATCATTTAATATACTGTGCAACGCATTTACAATAACCTCCGCTGCCTCGGCCCTGGTTGCGTTGCCCCGGGATCGGACGGTGTTATCGGGATACCCGTTGATAATCCCATGCTGTATCGCCGTGGCAACGGCTGTTCCGGCCCAGTCCGAGATACTGCTGCTGTCTTTAAACGACATCCCTTCCGTCACGGGAGTCAGTTTGGCCACATTAACAACCATGGCCGCCATCTGCTCACGAGTGATAACATCGTTCGGCCCAAACATATCAGCGCCATAGCCGCTGACGATACCGTGGTATGTTGCGGTGGCTATGGTATCTTTCGCCCAATGCCCGGTAGTATCGGCAAAGACTTTACCTCTTTGGAGCTCCAGTTTTAATGCTTTCACCAGAATCGAAGCAAATTCGGCCCGGGTAATTTTATTGTTGGGTTTGAAGCTGCCATCCGGGTAACCGGCTACAGCCCCGAGGGCAACCAGTTCTTTGATGCTATCTTCCGCCCAGTGTCCGACGATGTCGGTTAATATTTGCTCTTGCCCCTTCATTTGCATTGCAACCATTACAGCGAATTTAGTAAAATGGTCCACCTGCACGATTACAGTATTGCCGGATACCTCGCCGCCGATATTGACCCACTTCTTCTCAGTTTCGTCATAGTAGTGGATGGAAGGAATCTCGTCCACGTTAATAACCTCGGGATCAAAGCCGAGTTTGATGGTCACTTCCTTTTCAAAGTTATAACTGGCCTTACCATCTACGCTGAACTCGTATACATTACCAAGAATTTTAAAGCCTGCGAGCGCAGTTGGAGGCATGGTCACGCGCTCTATCGTTATTTCCACCGGTCTGGTTCCCGCCAATGCATTGGCCGGTATCTCCATGGCAGCTTCATCCTCAAGACTTACGATGCCGCCTTTACCGGGTGTGATTGTTTCAGCGGCTGCAAGTTTATCAAATACCATTACAGCAAACTTGGTACAGTGGTTCACTTGCACGGTTACGGTATCGCCGGATACCTCGCCGCCAATGTTGACCCACTGCTGCGCGGTTTTGTCGTAGCAGTGGACGGCCAGGGTCTCGCCGGCAGTGACCGCTTCGGGGTCGAAGCTGAGTTTGATGATAACTTCCTTGGCAAAGCTGTAGCTGTTATTGCCATCCACGCTGAATTCAAACACACTTCCAAGAATCTTGAAACCTGCGGGTGCGGTGGGAGGCGTGGTCACGCGCTCTATCATTACCTCCACCGGGTTTGTTCCGGTCAGCGCATTAGCCGGTATCTCAATGGTAACCTCACTACCAAGGCTTACAGCGCCGCCTTTACCGGGTATGATTGCGTCGGTTGCAGCAGCCGTGGCTTCGGTAATCTTATAGGTAAAGGTTACTATGTCGCTGTTTGACCTGCCGGGACCAATGGTGACGGCCTTGATGGTAGTGTCTTTGGTCAGTTCTAACGGGTGGTTGATCTCAGCCACCACTTCCTTACCGCGTGCCGGCCACCACCGCTTGGCAACCGGATTATACATGGTACTATCCATGGTCGGGGTACTGTCGTCCACAGTGTAATAAATCTTATCCATATCCATATTGTTGTTTTTCAGTTCAACCAGCGTACCTGCGGGCACTGTACCACCATCGGGATCGGCCTTTGGTTTGTCCCATTTTCCCGGTGCAGAGGTGAGTACCTCAACTTCATTTACATATTTTACAAACATGGGGTCGGTTTGCTCGGTAACTGCCCGCTGCCCCACCATCAACTGGAGGGCATTGGCGTCGTTCATATAGGATGGGTTATCTGTATCGGCACCAACCAAGGCGAGAATGGACTCCACCTCTACCGCGCCTGATGAGGAACCGGGAATATGCCCGCCGTCATCCCCGCCGGCCATGAAGTTTGGAAAACGATAACGCCTTTCTTCTAATAATTCCTGCACCGTCAGGGTCATGTAGTAGCCATCGCTGGAACTAAATCGTATTTGCCGGGCGTTTCCTTTCACCCCCGCCTCATCGAGCAAGTCTTTCACTTTAACCCCTTTGCCTACGTACCATTTTTTAGAGGGCCAGGTGTTAATCACACTGTATACATATTGGTGCTGCTGCATTCCCTCAAGCTGGGAAAGGGTAAATTCCCCGGGGTTCGTCACCCCGTCGCCTTTAATGGTTAATACAACTTCCTCATCATAGGGTACTCCGTCGGCCTCTACCACCAGGGTAAATTCATGGTTGACTGTCTTTGCCGGGTCTGCATTGTCGGTTACGGTTATGATAAAGACAAATGTACCGCTCTCAGTCGGCGTTCCTTCTAACGCTGCACCGTTTAGGCTCGTCCCTTTCGGCAATGCTCCATCAGTAACAGCAAAGCTGTAAGGCTCTACTCCGCCCGTTACCGTAAAGGTATGCCCGGCGTATGCTTTGTTCTTGGTAGCTTTGGCAGGGTTAGCTTTGTTGATGACCAGATCGGACCCCGTCGGTTCGTTGGCGACGGTCACGGTGATGGTGTCGCTGAACTCACCATCGTTAGTGGTAACAGTGATAGTGGCTGTTCCTGCAGCAATCGCGGTGACTAACCCGGTCTCATTGACGGTGGCCACTGACTGGTCACTGGTGGACCAGGTGACGCCCTTATCCGTGGCATTCTCCGGCTGCACTTCGGCAGTAACCTGAACCGTCTGGTTTACCTCCAGCTGCTGGTCGCCCTCTGCGATACCTACGCCCGTGATGGCTACAGTTTGCACCCGGTAGTTGAAGGTAACAATATCGCTGTTTTCCTTGCCGGGACCGATAACCAACGCTTTAATGGCAGTATCCCCTGTAATTTCGATTGGGTGGTTAACTTCATCAAAGTCTTCACGTGATGACCACCGGCTGGCAATCCAGTTATACATCGGGCTACTCACGGTCGGGGTACTGCCATCGACGGTATAATGAACTTTATCCAGGTCATTGAAAGGGCCCTGCAGCTCGACCATGGTTCCCGCGGATACTGTGCCGCTATCCGGATTAGCCGTCGGTTCATCCCATTGATCCGGCTCGGTAGTAAGCACTTCAATGGTGGTTACATATTTGACAAATATGGCATTCGTCTGCTCGGTGACTGCCCGCTGCCCAAACAACAGGTGGTTGGCGTCCCCTTGGCTCATATTATCGTCGTTCATCACATCAGCAATATTTTGAGCGGAGCAACTCCTGTGAGCAATGATGGGCTCTACAGCTACCGCCTCCGCCGGATCACCGGGAATATGCCCGGCGATTCCATTGTCCATGAAATGCGGGAAACAATAACGCGGGTCATGTATAAATTCCTGTATCGTAAAAGTGGTGGTAAAGCCATCGCGGGAAGTAAATTTAATCAGCACAGCCTCGGGCTTAAGCCCCCCCGCCGCTGCCAGGAGATCACTAACCTTAACGCCTTCTCCCCTGCACCAGCTCTTGGTGGGCCAGGTGTTGATGGTACTGTAAAGTACCGTATGTTGCGGTAATATATTATCGTCCTGAAGTTCATCTTGGGTAAAGGTCACACCGGGATTATACACTCCGTTCCCCGTAATGGTAATCGAGTCCCCAACGGCATGGGCAGCTGTGGGCAACAGGCCAAATACACCAGCCAGCAAAAATAGTCCGGCCAGGAATAAAATGCTGAATTTACTAAATATTTTGTGTTCACGCACTTTGCTATCCCCCTTCCCCTGCTTTGTCATCCTTGTTGCGTATAAGCGCACTGCAGGGGTGCTATTGTAAAAAAATCGGGTTCTGCTTAACCATACTGGTCAGGTCATCAACCATATAAACCTTGACCATATCACCCGGCTGGACGTTGAAGCCGGCCTGAGCAATGTCTACCACGTCAAAGTCAGCTTTGGTTGCATTGAGTCCCAGTTGGGTACCGTCTCTTAGATGCGTAAATACTACTGTCTCCAACCCTGTATGTGCTTTTATGGGAGCCAACTGCACATTAAAATACTTCATCCCGGAAACGCCGCTGTTTACGGACATAGTTGTTATCCCATCGTTGGCGGCCTCGATTTTATAAGCAGCATCAGCCACCGGGGTGATTGTATATACGGGCTTAACGGCAACAGACTGCTTAGCTATTACGCAACTGTCAATCACTTGCCCACCGGCATCTTTAGCGATCAGGGTAAGGTTTTCCCCGTTAATGTTGATTACTTGATAGTTACTAACGTAGGCTATTTGTTTCGCAATATAGTCGTAATCAGGTCCGGGACCATAATACTTTGTCCCTGCATTGCCCATGATATAGACAATACCCTCTCCATCGGCCTGGATCGCGCCGTCCCGCAGGGGCTTGGTCCGCATGTAGACGTGCTGGTGTCCTACCAGGACCATATCCACCCCGCATTGTTCAAAAAGCGGAACCCAATTTGCCTGCAGGTGATCTGCACGCCAATCGTGGACCACCGGGTAGGGCGGGTGATGAAGGACCAGCAGTTTCCACTGCTGCTTACTATTGTTTAGATCGTTTTGCAACCATTTAGTTATCTTTTCGTAATCGCCGATCCCGGAAGCACCCAGATAATTGCTGTTCAGCACAGCAATATGGCAGTTTCCGTAGTCAAAGGAATAAAATTTTTCTTCGTATCCCCCGGGCCCGTTCCGAGGCAGGGCAAAGTAATTCCAGAAAAGCTCAGTATCATCGTGGTTGCCCGCAGCCGGCATCAACGGGATTTGGCTGAAAACAGGCGAGGCAGCGGCGAAAAACTGCTGCCATTCCTCGATACTGCCGGCGTAATTGACTAAATCCCCACCCAGCAGTCCGAATTTGATGCCAGGGTGATCTTCATAAACCTTTTCAAGCATTTCCCCCCAGAACTCATAGCCTTCCTGGACATCGCCCATGTAAATAAAGGAAAACTCATCATCAGTTGTGGCGGTGGTGAAGGTAGCCGGTGCACTCCAGGCCCCTTCTTTACCAATGCGATAGACGTAACCTGTGCCGGGGGTCAGTCCCCGGATGGTCGCTTCAAAGTGAAATAGTCCATTGTTGGAACCAGATCCGTCAGCAATCACTTCCAGGGCACCATCAAAGCTGCCGCTAAAACCGGCAGCGGGCTGGTACTGCATCCGGTCCCGGGTGGCATCCCCTGTACTCCAGGTGATGGTTTGGGTAGTCCCGGGGTCTTCCGTCCACGAGAGGATAATGTGTTCGGACAGGTTACTGTTGAGGCTGCCGCTGCCAGGCTCTGCAAAACAAGGATTTACAATTGAGAAAAAAACAAACAGCAGTGACGAAAGTGCCAGAAAGATTATAGTTTTTACTGCAATGGGCTTAATGCCCGGCATAAAGCTCATTTTGCCCTCCCTTATTATTCTCATTCCTTGTTGGATGAAAAAAAGAACCGGCTGGCAAAAGGAAACCAGCCGGATACTTTATCCGGTGAAGTCTCCTTTCCACAATGGGAGGCTCGTCCGTTTCCAGGCGAACCCTAAGGCCCGGAAATCTTGGAGAGATATCCTTTAGGTTACCGGGCTCGGAGTAATATGCTGTTGACTGATAAAATTACTAATTATTAAGTTTTTTCGCCACACCTCCCAGATCAAATTTAAATAACGACCTTGGGCAATAATAACGTTTTATTGACTGGTCCCACGATCATCCTTTAACAACCAGCCAAGGACAGGCTATAATCAGCTCGTCTTCCGAAAGAAATGGCTGCCCCTACTAAAACTCCTAAAAATCCACATAAAAGACAGTTCCAGCCCGCCTAATCTAATAACCGTTATAAAAACTAAAAAGCAGTTTCCCTCCCACGGGAAACTGCTCATATCACTTGCGATCCCAACAAATAGTAATCAGGCCACACAAGGTATGATTTCCTTTCCAAAAGGGAGGCATAAACGTTTCCATTTATACCCTGCAGGTTAACTGCCATCGCCATTGCCTAAGGCCGGTTAACTCGGAAATCATTACTATTTAATTAGTCATTATCCTACCTGTTTTGACCTAGATTGTCAACATATTTTTCCATAACGCATATCAATTCCGCTGTTCTTTTAACACCGGGAGGCGCATACCCACTATGCGCACAAGCACCCCGGCGGCTAGCGCTTTTAGTAAATCTAGTCCAATAAAGGGCACAAAAAAGAGCATCACAATCTGCAGAACATCAAAAGGTTTACCCACATAGTAGTTCAGTATGACATATAGATACGGCAGCCCAACGGCATAAATCATCGCCACCCCCGCCAGCATAGCCAGAGAAAGCCGCAGGGGACCGGCATCCCGCCGGCCACGTAAAATTAATCCAGTCACCAGTGCGGCCAGTATAAAGCCCAGTAAGAAGCCGAAAGTGGGTGATAATATATACGCCGGGCCACCAAAGGGCGGTTTTTCAAATACCGGCATCCCCAAAACACCCATTAACACATATATGCCCATACTCAACGCTCCCAATCTGGCACCCAACAACCCACCGGCCAGCAGCGCCACAAATGGCATCAAGCTGAAGGGTACAATCATGCCGCCGAGGAAACGGAACAACAAAGCGGCCACCACAGCCAGTGAGGCAAACATGGCCACCAGTACCATGTCCCGCGGTGTTAATTTACTCATCTATAAAACCCCTTTCCATTTTTTACATATTCCACCTTACAAAGGTTAACCAATTAGTTAGTTATGGTTAACCATTAGAATATAAAAAATTGACCGTTTGCTTATTAGGCAGTAAGAAACTATATTTTGCGGAGCGACACCTCACCCGCTACCAAGCGCTGTACTTCTCCGTCCGGCGTTTGCACCAATAGCGCTCCGGTTTCATCCACATCCAGGGCATGGCCGACATAACTATCCTTCATGGTATGTACTGTTACCGGGCAATCCAAAGTAACACACAATTCCCGCCATTTATTCAGCACGGGGACAAAACCCTCGCGCAACCAGCGCTGGTACCAAAAATCAAAGGATTGCAGTATTGTCCTCAGTAAGGGCACCCTGGGTATATGGTGCCCGGCTGCAA
>JGI2924J29684_1077712_pt1 | contig 21213 bp, 25 predicted proteins | sample BenlonsequencITS_FD_29684 | JGI IMG/M metagenome (IMG submission 29684)
GTTTTCGATTTTAACTGTGGTGCTTTCAAATATTGTGAGTAATGTACCAGCTGTAATGCTGCTGAAATATTTGGTTCCAGTCCATATGGGACATGTTTGGTGGGCTGCATTAGCTATATTCAGTACGGTTGCAGGGAATCTTACACTGACTGGTTCAATTGCAAATTTAATTGTTGTTGAGCTTGCTAAAAAAGAAAATGTGGAGATAAAATTTTTGACATACCTCAAAATTGGACTCCCGTTGACAGTAAGCATGGTGTTTATAGCGCTTTTGTATTTTGCAATAATAACAAAGATATTCCATATTGCTTAAAACCAGGGGTGTTTCGTCATCCAAAAGGAAAATCTTGTGTTTTGAACTTTTCTTTTAGTAGAAACTACAATATAGTCCTAAATTGGAGAGGAAAATATTCACGATTTTTTTACCGTTTGCAAAACGAATGATATCCGTTGAGTAACGAATTCTGGGGGCATTACTTTGGACAATCATGAAGATATTTTAGAAGAGTTCAGTCGGTCTCGCATCAATGATGAAGCAGTGAATGTAGAAAAAGTCTATTTTTATAAGACGGACAAGAGAGTTAACCCTAAGCAAGAGGACCCCTTTTGGGTCTCAATTGGAAAGTTGCCAGTTTTGGTATCAGCCCCTCATGCGGTTAGACACTATAGACAAAAGAAGATTAAGATGTCCGATCAATTCACTGGGTCGACAGTGTACCTGTTAAATCAACTAACAGGTTGTCATGCCATCGCAGTGACTAATCTATACGGTGGGGATCCAAATTTTGATGATCCTTGTATCTACAAAGAGAGAATCGCTGAGATTTGTAAAAGGGAAAATGTAAAATTCTTACTTGATATTCATGGAGCTGCACGCGAGCGTGAATTCGATGTGGATTTTGGTACCAATCGCGGGAAAACCCTTTTAAAAACGAGTATGCTTGAATTGGTCGAGCGTAACTTTCAAGCCTTTGGATTAAACAGATTAACCCATGACCATTTTGCTTCTGCAGGGCCAAATACCATCACAAGTTTTGTCGCTCGTGAATTAGGAATTCCAGCATTACAAATAGAGATAAACAAGCAATATAGGGTACCAGCGCAAAATCCAAAGGGGTTTCACCGTATGCTAGGGGCTTTAATGTTAAGTGTCAGAGAATTAGCTCGATAAGCATGCGGCAATCCGATTCTTGCGGATTGGAATACAAAATTAAATTTGTCCTTACAAGGGGGCCTGCTAGTTATATACGCACTAGTAATTAAAATTTTTATGGAAGGTCAGTTTGGATTACTAATTTATGGGTTCTATTATTTGAGATTCGCGCTGCTGTTAATGATATAATGATGGCATTGGGATGTAGAATGATAATTTCGACGGTAAAAAGAGGGATGGTCTTGGCAAAAAGAAAATGGACCATAGAAGAAGTGGAAGAGTATCGGCGAGATCACAATCAATATTTCTTCTATTACAACAAAGAGGATGCTAATTTTCTTGTTCCAAAAGCAAATGGACTGGGAAAGACCAACAACTGGGCGCATCCGCTTTCGGGTGTTATTGTCATTGTGGTTTTAGCTCTCATGGTCTACCATGCATTTTTTAAGTAAGTGTCTTTGGTGTAAATCTTTGAAAAGCTGGCGGACGTCCGCTTGTCCTATCAAGTCGTGAAGATGAACGGAAAAGTATATTTAGAATAAGTAAGAGGCACTTTTCGTGGGTGGAGTGAAGGGCAGGTGCAGCTGTCATCTAAAAAAGAGGGGGAGTAACCCCTCTGCTAAGCATATTAAAACCATCCATAGGGATATGGGGGATAAGCGTAGGGATAAGCTGATGGGTAATAGCGAGGTCTTGCTATTGTAGCTCCTAAACCTAAACCCAGAGCAAAGGGAAGAAATCCAAAACCTAACATGAGATCAACTCCTTTTTGTGCCTAAGAAGGCTACCACCTTTATCGATGATAGCCTTTGCAGTCATGATTTTAGAAGATTACGCCTAAAGCAATAAGAATCAAAATTGCAATTGCTATGATTCCAACACCCACGCCTGCTCCAACACCATAAGCAGCGACAGGGGGATGACAACATACTCCGCTCATTCCGCCATAACCCATTCCGTACATAATAATCCCTCCAATAATTTAGAATACGATTCCGAGTGCAATCAGAAGCAGAATAATTACAACAACGATAGCAATTCCAGCACCAAAACCTGTGCCACAAGCACCAGCAACACCTGTACCAAATGCCATTGTTATTTCCTCCTTTACCAGATCTGCTACATAATATGTAATAAATGGATATCTTGGAATTTGTCTTACGAAGGATTACTTTTATTTAAGTTATAACTCACATATTGACACTCCCTAGTTGAGATCTATGTGGCTCCTGACAGAGTTTCGGAAATTCTTACTGAACTCGAACGTTATGGTGTGACGATATAGACTATACCCGGATATTACTTAAGTTAAAGATCAAATCAACTTGGAAGTTCAAGAGGAGGGTCAGTTGCCTACCCCATGAAAAATGCCCCTCTTTTAAGCAAATGCACTCCACTTTAGCAAAAGTGGAGTGCATTGTTAATTTGTATGATTATGGAGTTATTAGACGATACCCTGTTCGATGATTGATGCGATTAATGGTCTGGATGATAAGCAAGTATCATGGGCAGGCACCGAAAGGCGGCCCGTAAGTGCAGTTATTTTGTTATAAATAGTCCCAAACATAATAACAATCCAAAAATAGTATTAGTTTGAGCCGTTACTTTTACATATGGCATCATCTGTATGGGAAGGTTAAGGCCGACAAAACCTTTCACCGCTTGGATTGCCTTAGGGATACTCAATAAAACGAGCAGAAGCCAGGGGCTGACTGAACTGCTAAGGACCAACCCGATGACCCAGAGATAAGCAATAGCAAACATAATTCCTAACCCGAAAACAGCATACTCGTGGCCAAGCAAAATAGCCATGGTTTTTCGTCCTGAAGCCTTATCTCCGTCGAGATCGCGAATGTTATTGGCCATATTGATGGCTCCGACTAAAATCCCGGTGGGGACAGAAACGAGGATGCTTTTCCCGTTAACTTGTCCTGTCTGAATGAAAAACGATATGAGGATAAAAAAGGTTCCCATGAACAAACCAGAAAAAACCTCACCTAAAGGGGTATATGCTATGGGCAAAGGTCCTCCGGTGTATAGATAGCCAATGAGCATTCCAGCGAGCCCGATTAAGGCTAACCACCAGCTGCTATTAGCACAGATGTACACGCCTAAAATTATAGATAAGCCGTAGCAAACCAGGGCGAGCAGCATGACAGTTTTTGGCCGGAATCCTTCTCTAACGATAGCTCCGCCGATACCAATAGAGTCTTGGGTATCCAATCCGCGTTTGAAATCATAGTACTCGTTAAACAAATTAGTGGCAATTTGGATGAAAAGACAGGCCACAAGCATAGCCAGAAAAAGTAGTAAGTGGACACTTTTATTATGCAGAGACAGAGTCGTACCAATTAGTACGGGGATGACTGATGCAGTTAACGTATGGGGGCGGGTTATTTTCCATAAAACCTTTGATGTACGACGGTTCTGTGGTACAGAATATTGCAGGTTATTCATACCTACGCTCCTTTCGGGTAAAGATCACTTCGATGGTCTTGTCCGGATAAATAGAATTAGTATGTTTTTATTATGGCACCATAAGAGAGAGAATCCAATAAAAAATTATCAAACTTAATGCAATGAGTATTGAGGCAAACACATGGAGGTGGCGGATTTGGGCAAATTGAAAATGAAATAGCCAAAGAGTGCTTGGGAGCAACAATTTTACCTGGTATTGCCCTAAACGGTACATTTTCAGCGGATGAAGTTGCCAATTGGCTTAAGACCTTTGATAGGGTAAACTAAAGAACCCCTTTCGGTAACGGGTTATTTTATACCGAAAGGGGTTCTTTATCTTTTACGGCGAGAAGACTCTCATTCTCTATAGATGGCGAGATGAATCGCCGCCTCTGAAATTGTGCAGGTGCATGGATGAATACTTTGTGATGGAATTCTAAACTAAACCACCGTTATCTTTAACAAATTGGATGGCCCTATCAAATTTCGATTCATCAACAATAGCAGCAACAAGTACATCCCGGCCGGATACAGAATCTTGACCTCCGTCACTCATCCCACTGGCGCTGACATCCGCAGAAGCTAATACTCCGGTATCCCGATCTGAACTTGCCCCTAAAATTAATGCCGCTTGGCTGGGTTGATCACCGGTTGTAGGATCATTGATGAAATCAGCGCTGCCGTGCGGATATTTACTAAACCGGTCTACCTGGATATCGGTTACTCCTAAACCTTTAATTTGTTCGGCAGCTTTTTTAGCCTCTTCCGAAGTTTTAAAAAAGGCAAGAATGTTTTTTTCAGTCATACTTATTCCTCCTTTGACATCTGTTTTAAAGTTTCCAGCAATCTTATATTCTATTCTTTAATTCTTTACCACCGAATGTCAGCCTGCGCTGTCGTGTGTCGATAGCTGATTATACTTATGCTTGGGAAACTCGGGAAGGACAGGAAGAATAAAGTATGTATTTTTGGGTCGCAAAGCGTTTTTGGAATGATGCCTGAGGGGCTATCGCCGCACTGATCGGAAACTAAGCCAACCTATCAAAATCGGAGGTTGGCTCAGTGGAGGTTTAGGGTGAACAATTTATTCGTAAAATTCAGGGGCTTTTTTCATAGTATTAAAAAATTCCATATCATGAGAAAACATGACCTTCGCATTATATTTCTTGGCGTAACTTCGAACTTTTTCGATAGATTTGAAGAATGCTATGCTGTCATAGACAATGCCGGAAGCTTTGGCAGGAGGTCCATAATTCCGCCGGTCATACAAAGCATCTTGAGGGAAAATGAGAGTTCCTTCCTTTTCCAGATGAACTATCAATCCTAATATCCCAGGCGTATGTCCCGGCAGTGAAATTAGTTCGACTCCAGGGACCAACTCGAAATCATCTTCAACGAGATGATATTGTTTTACCGGTACTTCCAGATCGGCTTTTACATAGGCCCCGTGGGCCGCAGGGTCTTGGCTTAAATGGACCAGTGTTTGGCCATACACAAAATCCTGACGGTGAACATAGACGTTTGCATGCTTAAATAAGTGCATATTCCCGGCATGATCAAGATGGAGATGAGAAACGACGACTGTTTTAATATCTTCGGGCCTGGTTCCCGTCAAGGCAAGTTGCTTAACAAAGTCCTGCGATTTTTCAGCAAAGAACGGAAAAACACTGGCCAGACCGGTAGGCCAATACCCATTCATGGCATCAGGGTGGCATCCTAAGTCGTACAAGATCTTACCTTGCGGATGATCAATTAAAACGGCGTAAACAGGTATTTTGATCCAATTGACCTGAGGAGTTTTATTACTTAAAGAACCGAGAACCGTTTGAGCAACCATCCAATTCTCATCGCATTCTAACCATCCGGTATTAAGAACGTAAACTTTCATCTTTTCATCCTCCAATTCTAATAAATTAAGGAGTCTCCGCTCAGTACTTATAAAATAGGCTAAATATTCCCTCCTTGTCCAATAATTTGATTAAATATATTTCTTAAGTTTTAACTGATTGCAAGAAATATGCCAATGAACTTGTTCAGTCCGAGCTGAATCTCGGATCTTCGGCGGACTCAACTTCTATCGAAGAAATCGAAGGAGTAATTCCTAGTTATAGAAAGACATATATTTACAGAAATAATTGAAAATTAAGTAAACTTAGATTAAAATTATACGTAGTAAGCCATTGAACACTAAAGTATTGGTGCAAAAGCATAGCTGGTTGCACCATTCATATTGATATAGGAGGGATTGCCTTGCCACAAGAAAGTATTAGGGATAGTCTCAGTAATAACGTGGTTGTGTTTCCCTTGCGGTCTACTGAAAAACGTTTTGCTGTTACTGAAGGTTCGGCAGTACCGAAATACAAAGGGGATTATTCAACATTTAAGGATGGGCTGGAAGGTTTTCAGCACAATGATAAGATTGGAATCTATATAACGGACGGACAAGGATATACCTTAGGCGTTAATAGTACATATGAGAAATTAACGGGAATAAAGATAACAGAAATACAAGGCAAACACATGAGCAAACTTGTCAAAGATGGTTTATTTGACCGCTCGGTAACCTTAATGGTACTTCAATCCGGTAAAGCAGAGACCATAAGTCAGCAGATTATAAGAACGAATCAGATGGTCTGTGCAACAGGTAACCCTATTTTCAATGATTTCGGTGAAATTATTAACGTAATGACAACGGTTCGTCCTTTGGGAAAGGGCATAATTCAATCAGAAAATTATGATCCCTGCCTTATCGAAGGAGTTGGATCAGTAATAGCCCAAAGCCAAATAATGCGGGATTTGTTGAAAAAAGCCATTCATTTAGCTAATTTTGAATCAAATATTTTAATTGAAGGCCCTACCGGAGCCGGAAAAGAAGTAATAGCTAAGACCTTGCATTATTCAGGTTTGCGAAAAAACGGTCCTTTCATTAAGGTTAATATGTCTGCTTTGCCGGAAGATTTAGTTGAGTCGGAGCTATTTGGTTACGAAGGCGGAGCCTTTACAGGAGCGAAAAAGCAGGGTAAAGAAGGTCTCATAAAAGCTGCACATCACGGAACATTGTTTTTAGACGAAATTGGGGAGATGCCTAAAAACTTGCAAGTTAAGCTCCTTAGGGTGTTACAGGAACGGGAATTAACCCCTTTAGGGTCTACTCGTCCCATTCCTGTGGATTGCCGGGTAATCGCAGCAACAAACAGAAATTTGCAGCAGTCTGTTAGGGAAGGGACATTTCGTGAGGATCTCTTTTACCGGCTAAATGTGATTTATTTACGAATTCCGGGATTGAGCGAACGACCGGAGGATGTTATAGCGTTAGCAACCCATTTCGTTTCTGAAATGGGAAATCGGTTAAAGGTATCAAAGACTCTGACAAATTCAGCTTTAAGAGCCTTAACTAGTTATTCATGGCCTGGGAATGTGCGTGAACTTCAGAACCTAATTGAGCGTCTGATCGTTTTGCATCCTGGCAACCTTATTTCAGAAACACACATTTCAGAGTTTTTGGGAATTAATCTTGATAGAATGTCGTTGACAACCTTAATGGAAAGAAGTGTTGTCAATCTGGAACGAAAACTCATTTTAGAGGCTATTAAAGCGGCTAACGGGGATAAAGCGGAGGCAGCTAAGGCCCTAGGAATTCATCGCACGACTCTTTCTCGAAAAATGCAACGATATGGTTTGTTATAGGAAACAGTTTATATAAAAAAGCAAATCCGCTGAAAGGCGGATTTTTTTACTATTAGACATCCGTGCCGTTCAGCGGCATCACTGATGAATGAAAATTGCTCAGAGTGTGCAAAGCTGCACTCATGATAAGTAAAGTGTGCAACTTTGCACGGATTTTCAGCTTGTACTATCAGATAATATAAACTTCGGTTGTTATGTTCCTCTGGGTAAGTGAAATTTAACAGCCGCCGGTCAAGACGATAAGCGGACGAGCTTATCGCCACACTGAGACTCATGACGCATACTCCCGCAGTGTGGATTGACCGAGTGTCTCTGGAGCCAAGGATGGCGAGAAGAGACCGCTGGTCATGGACGACCGAGTGTCTCTGGAGCCAAGGATGGCGAGAAGAGACCGCTGGCCTGGTGGCACGGTTTATGCAATAAATCAAATAAGAAAGTTTAAGTCAAACCGGTTTAAGACGGGAGGCTCTTAATGCGAATTAAGTGTAATTTCATTGGCAGCAGATAAACCGGAGATTGGAGGGTATTCATGAAATGGCAGACAGTTTACGACGGGAGAATCAAGGAGGCGGCTGAAGCTGTCCGTATTATCAAATCAGGTCAAAGAGTGGTTATAGGTCATGCCTGTGGTGAACCACAGGCCCTTGTGGAAGCTATGGCAGAAAGAAAAAGTGAACTTCAATCGGTGGAAATCGTTCACATGGTGGCTATGGGGAAAGCCTCGTATTGCCTCCCGGAGATGGAGGGGCATTTTCGGCATAATTCCTTGTTTGTGGGAGGGACCTCTCGCAAAGCAGTTAATGAAGGACGAGCTGATTTTACCCCAGTATTTTTTTCCGAAATACCGTCACTGTTTAGAGATGGATACCTTCCGCCGGATGTAGCTTTAGTTCAGATGTCACCGCCCGATCAAAGCGGCTTTTGCAGTCTAGGTGTTTCCGTAGATTATACCCTGCAAGCGCTTCGTTCGGCCCATACAGTTATTGCCCAAGTTAATCATTTCATGCCCAGAACATTGGGGGATTCCTTTGTCCATGTCAGCGAATTGGACATTATTGTGCCTTTTGACGAGCCGCTGATAGAATTACCAAAGCCTCAAATTAGCCAAGTCGAAGAAAACATCGGCCGGTTTGTAGCCGGATTAGTGCCGGACGGAGCAACGTTACAATTAGGGATCGGTGCTATACCGGATGCAGTTTTGCGTTTTTTGACAAACAAGAATGATTTAGGTATTCACAGTGAAATGTTTTCCGATGGAGTAGTGAATTTGTATGAGATGGGGGTTATTAACAACAAGGCCAAAACACTTCACCCGGGAAAAATGCTGGCTACTTTTCTCATGGGGACTCGAGTCTTATATGATTTTGTGAATGATAATCCTGTGGTTGAAATGCATTCCGTAGATTATACAAATAATCCCTATATCATTGGCCGGAATGAGCGGCTTACGTCGATTAATTCTGCTCTTCAGGTTGATCTCTGCGGTCAGGTCTGCGCAGATTCTATCGGTTATCGTCAATACAGCGCAGTAGGAGGACAGGTTGACTTTGTCAGGGGAGCACGATTGTCATGTGGAGGGAAATCCATCATCGCTTTACCATCAACCGCTGCAAATGGTAAGATCTCCAGAATCGCTATTCATCTGGATGAAGGGGCAGCCGTGACGACCAGTCGGAATGATGTGGATTACATCGTCACTGAATACGGAATTGCGAGCCTAAGAGGAAAAACAATTCGTGAAAGGGCTAACGCTTTAATTGAGATTGCACATCCCCAATTCCATGAGGAGCTGAAAGTCCAGGCTAAGAAAAATGGCATCCCTCTCTAGAAACTGGCGATTTCAATTTTCCAAAATATCACGCTCGTTAAGTATGAATTATTATAAAAGGAGGAGTTTTTTATGAAAACAGCCGCTGAGTATGAAGAAAGCCTTAGGAAACTTAATTTAAAGGTTTACCTGCAAGGTGAACTGGTTGAAAATCCCGTCGATCACCCTATCATCAGACCCTCGATGAACTCAGTCAAAGCAACCTATGCTTTAGCTGAAGATCCATTGTATCAGGATTTAATGACTGCTGCCTCCCATCTTACAGGTAAGAAGATTAATCGCTTCTGCCATTTGCATCAAAATACCGATGATCTGATCAAAAAGGTCAAGATGCAGCGTCTCTTGGGACAAAAAACGGCGGCGTGTTTCCAACGCTGTGTGGGGATGGATGCCATTAATGCTGTGGACAGTGTAACGTTTGAAATAGATCAAACGTTGGGTACAAACTATCATGAGCGATTTATTAAATTTTTAACTAAAATGCAGGAAGAGGATTGGACAGTTGATGGAGCTATGACTGATCCCAAAGGGGATCGTGGTTTATTCCCCAGTCAACAAGCAGACCCTGATCTTTATGTCCGTGTTGTTGAAAAAAGTGATCGTGGGATTATCGTTCGAGGGGCTAAAGCTCATCAAACGGGAGCTTTGAATTCACATTGGATCCTGGTGATGCCTACCAGTACAATGCGCAAAGAAGACGCAGACTACGCCGTTTCCTTTGCCGCTCCTGCGGATGCAGAAGGAATATTTTATATCTATGGCCGCCAGTCTTGTGATACGCGCAAACTGGAAGGCGGAGATATTGATGTTGGGAATAAGCAGTTCGGAGGACATGAAGCCCTCATGGTTTTTGATGATGTATTTATTCCTTGGGAAAATGTTTTCATGTGCGGTGAGTATGATTTTAGTGGAGTCTTGGTGGAACGCTTTGCTGGGTATCATCGCCAAAGCTATGGAGGCTGTAAAGTTGGTGTTGGTGATGTGCTTATTGGAGCTGCAGCGCTTGCAGCAGATTATAATGGAGCCTCCAAAGCTTCTCATGTCAAGGATAAACTCATAGAAATGACGCATCTTAATGAAACTTTGTATGCCTGTGGAATTGCTTGTTCAGCTGAAGGTCACAAAACTGCCTCAGGTACTTATTTGATTAATATGCTGTTAGCTAATGTGACGAAACAAAATGTTACACGTTATCCTTATGAAATAGCTCGCTTGGCTGAGGATATAGCCGGAGGGTTAATGGTGACCATGCCTTCGGAAAAAGATTTGCGTCATCCGGAAATTGGCAAGGTCGTTGACAAATATCTACGCGGAGCCAATTCTGTACCTACTGAAAATCGAATGCGCATTTTGCGTTTAATAGAAAATATTACGTTAGGTACGGCTGCAGTCGGTTATCGGACGGAATCAATGCATGGGGCCGGTTCTCCGCAGGCCCAGCGTATTATGATATCTCGCCAGGGCAATCTGGAACAAAAAAAGGAGTTAGCTAAGGCAATTGCCGGAATTGGCAAGAAGAAGGAGGGTTAATTAGGTACTATTAGAACAATCGTAAAAAGTAAATTTGTTTCTTAAGCGATTATTTTAATACGATTATTTACAAAAAATATCCTAAAATAGAAAAGATCGGTGTCAATAATATGTTAAGTAAGCAGATAAGCATTAATTTTTGTGGCGGTTGCAATCCAATGATCAACCGCCTCGTAATATCCCAAGAAGTTGAAAGTCTTCTTTCCCCTCTAGGCATTAAGGTGATTTATAATAGTTTTGAGAGCGATTTAATTATCTATTTAAGCGGGTGCTCCTCGAATTGCGCTCAAAAGTATAGTAGTGTCAATTCGCCTTGTATTATCGTCACTTCGGCCGGTGTCAATGCCATTGCCGTCGAAGAAGATAAAATCGTTACAGAAATAATAACCAGAATAAAACGATTTTATGAAGTGGTGTAAACTAGAGTTTGAACAAGCTTTTTTTGCACTATCAGTTTAAATCAAAGAAGAACATGTTAAGTGAGACTTTTGAGCGGTTTTGCTGCTCGGACGTAAATACTTAACGTGTTCTTTTTTAATTTTTCCCGAGTTGTCCAATGTGTGGATAGGATCAATAACAAAAAGCAAAATATAGTTTACATTAGGAGTAGTATATTGTATAATATGCAATATAGGGGGGATGAGAATTGAAGAATCTGAAATTGAAGGCCGCAAGAGCCGGATTGGATATGTCCCAAGAACAGTTAGCCGAGTCGGTGGGGGTAACAAGGCAGACCATCGGTATGATCGAGGCTGGAAAATTCAATCCATCATTACAGTTGTGTATTGCAATTTGCAAAGTATTGGGAAAAACCCTAAATGATATTTTTTGGGAGGTAGAATCATGAGAGATGAAAGAGTTGAACAAGCCAAAAATAAAATAAGAAGTGAAATTGCAGTCATTATCTATATCGCCATAGCTGTATCATTTATAGTAAAAAGATTCTATTTGAATATGAGTTTGGAGGAATGCATTACAGAATATTTGATTTTAATCTTTTTTTCGGTGTATGAAGTCATAAGAATGAATATGTTGAAGGTAAGTCTCTTCAATGTTTACCCTAAGCGTGGAAACCGGCAATTAATGATTGTAATGATTGTCGCGTTTTTAATAGTAGCATTGGCAGCCTTTGCTTTTCCTTTAACAAAAGGGTCAACCGTAAAGTTTTCATATGGCTCAATAGTTCCAGTGATGATTTTTTTAGTTTTTTTTGTTGGTATATCTTTAATTGCCAGGAAATATCATCAAGACAGAGCCATTAAGTACGAAAAAGAATTTGATGATAATGAACCTGAAGAATAATATCCTTTCTGAAGGGAGCGACAGTTTTTTGTAATACTATTTTTCATAATTGCCTGGTTAAAAGGGAGGCAGATTTAATTTCATGAATCTTGTATGCATGTTTAGAAACTGTTTACTTGATATATACAAATTGATAATATACAAGTAAACGCGTTAAACATTATGTAAGCAAAGCAAAGGTGCTTTGAGGGAATTTTTCTCTCCGAGCACCTTTGCTTTTTGAAGGTTCAATATAAAGATATAGTATTCTGGTAAAACTGAGTGAACATGGTCACGTAAAGCCAAATCTCGGGGCTTTGGTGGGAGACTCTAGCCCCACGGAAGAAATAAAAGGAGTAACCCCCACTTATAGAAGTAGGGGTCTTGGCTGGGGGTAAATTAAGAAGAGTAAGAGGCGACAGAGATGAAAAAAGTGGAAGCAATCATTCGTCCGGAGAAGTTAGATGAAGTAAAGGAAGCACTCAGCAAGAATTGGATTAATCGCTTGACAAATAGTCATGTTTTTGGAAGCGGTAATCAAAGAGGGTATATTAAAGTATATAGAAATGTAGAGTTTAATGCGTACTTTATTCCTAAAATGAAAGTCGAGGTTGTGGTCAGGGATGAGGACGTTGACAGGGTTGTAGAAATAATTACCGAAATGAGCAGAACAGGGATAATTGGTGATGGCAAAATAGTAATAGCGGCTGTTGAAGATGCAGTAGCAATTAGAACCGGCAACAAGGGAGAAAGAGGATTATAAGGGAGAACGGCCGGTCTTTAGCTCTTACAATTGCTTTTGCTTTCTGAGCTGATAAGCTACCAATTCAAAATTAATGATAACAATAGCAAGAAGAGTTATTCCCCCGCCGACAAGTTGGATAGGTAAAACGCTTTCTCTTAATATGAGGTAACCACTGAGTACTCCCACCACAGGGATCAGATTTAGATAGATCGTAGTCAGAGCGACATCTAAGCGTTTCAAGGCATAAGTATACAATACGTATCCTGCAACGGAACAAAAAACTGCCAGAAACAAGAGATTTCCTAAGACCGTCAGAGAAAAGGGCCTCCATTCTTTATACTCAAAGAGTGACAATGGGATAAAACATAAAGTGCCAAAAAAAGTTTGGTATGTTGTTAAAAATAATCCTGAATATTTCTTTTGCAGGGACTTATTGACTAAAGTAAAAAAGGCCCAAGACAGCATCGCACAAAGCATTAAAATGTTGCCTAAGAAGTGGCCGGAATTCAGATCAACTTTTCCATTTGCTGTAACTGCAAGATAGGATCCTCCTATGGCAATAAAAACTCCCGCTATTTTCATGATGGATAGCTTACTGTGAAAAAACAAAATGTCGAGCATGATTGTAATAATGGGTACCACTGAGACTATCAGTGATGCATTTGTTGCAGAGGATAATTTGACTCCATAATTTTCAAACAGGAAATAAATAGTAATGCCGAAAACTCCGCCCAAAAACATTTTTGGCAGATCGGATTTATCCAGCCTTGCCTGGGGTTCAACTCTACGGAGAATAATCCCAAGTATTATGGAAGCCAGTGCAAAACGGATAAGTGCCATCGTTATGGGAGGGATTTCAACAACGGTTATCTTGATGCTTACATAAGAAATGCCCCAAAAAATAATTACGGCCAACATGGCCAAATTGGCATAAAACTGTTCACTATAAAGAACAGAGGGCAATCTCCTTCTTACCGTTACTTCGTTACTTAAATCACATTTCATAGCAATTCCCCTGTTCTTCAGATAATAACTGTTGAGGATTATATTCGGAAATTTATCGTCTATTATACATAATATTAGATACTGGGGCAATAATCAATGGTATGAGTACGTGTGTAAAAGATGGGCTGGGGGCCTTTCACTTTTTGAGCTTGTAAAAGTTCCTAAATAAAACAAATGCAGTCATAGACCTGAGTATGATAATTAGGTAAAAAGGAGACCCTTTATATTGTAAAAAGCTAATATAATGATATAATAATTATTAAATAGTATAGAAATTAAAATAGGGAAAACGAAATAAGAAATACGAAGTAAATGCCCAAATGCCCGATACATATTATCAGCCAATCCAGTAAATGCGCTTTTAGGCAAAACTACAACTATCTCCATGAATTGCCCAAGAAAGGCTAAGGCAAACTAAGACTAATTAGCCGTTAATAAACTAATAAACTCAACCGGAAGAAAGTCGTTAAGGGGAGGATACGAATGTCAAGAAAATTTGATTATGAAATTATGTCTGAGATAAAAGAACGATGGTCGCCCAGGGCATTTGATAGTAAGAAGGTTTCCAGAGATGAGATCATGTCGCTGCTTGAGGCAGCAAGATTTGCACCTTCTTGTTTTAATGAACAGCCATGGCGATTTATTATTGCCGATGAGGAAAAAACACTGCAAAAAATGCTAAGCATTTTAGCACCGACGAATCAGGAATGGGCCAATAAAGCTCCGGTGTTAATTCTCATTGCATCGAAAAGGACTTTTACTTTAAACGGGAAAGAAAATTACTGGCATATGTTTGATGCTGGAACTGCATGGGGATATTTCTCCCTGGAAGCCCAAAGACGTGGGCTTATTACTCATGCTATGGGTGGTTTTAATCGCGAAAAGGCCCGGGAAGAATTTAATGTACCAGATGATTACACAATTATTACAGTTATAGCATTAGGATATTACGGACAAAAAGGTGACTTGAGTGAGGATTTGCAAAGTCGAGAACATCCTGAAGATAGAATGAAAATCTCCAGACTTATATTGGAAGATAATTTGAATTCTGCAAAATAGCTTCTTAAACAAACTAACGTATGTTTCAATTTGATTCTTATAATTTAGCGGATATTTCGATAGAAAAGCCACGCAGTCCTTATTTTTCAGCTGCCTGGCTTTTTTCGTTAGAATTTAATTTCCTCTGTACTATATTTGAATATTGTGATAATCTTGATTTATGAGAATAATTTAATTATATGACATAAAGTGGCAGCAAGGATGGCAGACGTAGATATCACAAGGTTAAAAGCACAAGAGCAAATTATAGGGAAGGTGTAATATGAAACAGCGAATTACTACTGATCAACTTCAGCAACTCAGTATGGAACAGCGAAACAAACTCAAAGAATGGTGGATGCCGTCGTTTGGAGATTTATTTGTTTTCGAAGAATATTGCGATGAGAATTTATTTGATTCCGAGGATGAAATCAACATAAATTTTTTCAATGCAAAGATCAAACCCTATAGTCTCCCCTTACTTACGATTGGTCAATGTTTTAGTTTATTGGAACCCTATAGACCGAACCTTCAAAAGGATCATGTTCAAGAAGATTTATGGACTTTAGAAATAAAAATTGACAATAAGTCGGAGACAATTATAAAACGAGATCTTATAGATGCTCTATTTGAAGCGATAAAATTAATTCTTGTCTAAAAGTTATCCTCAGTAAAGGCTCCCACTTCTCTAAGTGGGGGTTACTTGTTTCTCAAGTAGTATCAGCCTTTGGTGCTATCTGCTTCTCTGCTGCTGTGCGGCTGAGGGAGACACTGGCCAGGGAAGTATATATTTTTGTCAGAATATCGGTTATTTTTGTAAAAACAAGTAAAATATTGTTTAACAAATTCTTCATAGACAGTCTATGGAAGCATTTTTAGATAACGATTATAATGAATATATATGAAATTTCGTTCGTTACGATTACGTAACAACGTCTTTCATTTCCTCTCCCTCTTCTTAACCCCTCCTTGAGAGGGGGATTTTTTTATATCCGATTCTTTCTCCCAGTAAGACAGAGCTTTCGATACCCCGCTTAGTTTGTTCAATGATATCCTCATCGATGCTTACTTGATCTGACTCGAAAAATAGGATTACCGTGGAACCCCCAAATTTGAAATAGCCCTTTTCATCTCCGCGGTTTACCGTTGTTTGGGGGGTGTAGGTTTGAACAATTGAACCCACACAGGTTGCGCCAACTTCTACATATAATACATCAGCAAAATTGTTTGAGTGGAAAATGGTCCACTCTCTTTTGTTTTCACAAAAGAGCTTTTTAACCTTTTGGAGGGCAATCGGATTGACAGAGTAGTAGGCACCTTTTATTTTAATTGTGTTCTCACAAGTGCCGCTGTCTATAAAGTGAAAACGGTGATAATCGGTGGGACAGAGTCTTAAAATCAAACAAGTACCATTGGTGAATTTCTCGGCGATTTGATCGTTATTGATCAATTCTCTGAGGCTATAGGTAAAACCTTTGACCTGAACCAGTTTCTCTAGATCTATAGTTTCGTAAGCTAAGAGCTTCCCATCTCCAAAAGAAATAAGCGATAGGTCATCCTTATCTATTGGACGGGCTTGAGGCTTCAATTTGCGATAAAAAAAGTCATTAAAGGACGAAAAATCACGAAGTCCTTTTTCGGTTAGCGATAAATCTATGTTAAAATTAGAAACGAAAGAACTGATTTTTCTCCTGCTGATTCTTCTGGTTAAGTACCAACCATATAAGCTGGAAAATATTCTTCTTTTAATAATAAGTTCTAACAGACTTAAACCTATAGGGGAGGAGTAGGTCCAATTCAGAACTTTATCTCCGGCTACCTGTTCAATTTCATAAGATTTATTGTTCCGATTATAATATTTAATCAATTATATCAACTCCTATTGAGGACATTGTAAGTTATTGTTTAGCGATTAATCAAGTTGTAAGCAAATTAATTACAAAATAGGGGAGAGATCGTATGGTTATTATGAATCAATTTATGAACATCCCAACAACTAGTATTTCTGACGCAACGAGTGGACTAAATAACTTGGATTCAACTATTAAACCGCTAAAGGAAACTTATAAAATTTCAGGGAGAGCCTTTACTGTAAAGATACCGGTAGGAGAAAACCTTGCTGTACTAAGAGCGATAAGAAACGCAGGGATTGGCGATATTTTAGTCATTGATGCGAAAGGCGATACTTATCGAGCCATAGCAGGGGATTTTATTGTTGGAATGGCAAAGACATTGGGTTTAGGCGGAATCGTGGTAGACGGGGTGATCAGAGATATTTTGGGAATTAAACAGTTAGATTTTCCGGTATTTTGTAAAGGAACCACGGTAGCTGCCAGCAGTAAACATGATCAAGGAGAAATTAACGTTCCTATCTCCTGTGGCGGAACAACAATTTATCCCGGGGATATTGTTGTAGGTGATGTTGATGGTGTTGTTGTCATTCCTCAGAACAAAATAGATGAGGTTTTTAGAAAATCCCTTGCCAAAGTTAATGCTGACCAGGAACGCTCGGAAAGCATCTTGGGAGATCCGGATAAAGTAAGGAGATACCTTGATAACTTAGTCTGATTAAGATTAGCCAACTTGGCACAAATTTAAGGTATATTGAATCGTATCATCGAGCTAAGGGGTATGAATTGATTGGTTAACGGATATGAAGATCCTGCACCTAGAAATAACGGGGTGTAGGATCTTTATTAAGCGGCCCTCAACGATTTGTCGGAGAGGGCTGATATACTTTATTGCGAGGTGGATTTTTCCATTGATATTTCGTTAAAGCGTGGTTATAATAGAACATAAGTTCTGATGATACCAAATATACGTGCTGAAAGGCGGATTAAAATGAGAGATATTTGCGTTGAATGTGCCCAAAAAACAAATTGTACAGAGCCTTGCGAAGAGTGGTTGATAGTTCATGAGCAATGCCCTGTATGTCATAATAAACTGATACATTTAGGAGGATGTACCGAGTGTATCACAGGGGATTGGGCAAAGTGTGGTTGACATGAAAGTCGTAATGCAGCCAATCGAAATGATTGCTTGGTTTGACATTCCCGGGACACCTCGTCCCATTCGCTTTCGGCATGATGGAAATGTTGTCAAGATAGAGCAGATTATTAGGTTGTCTGAAGAAAAACTTGCGGGCAACCGTATGAAGATTTATGAGTGTCAGAGTAATGTTAACGGTCAACTAAAGCGGTATGAGCTTAAATATGAACTAGGTACCTGTAAATGGTTTTTATATAAAATATAAATGTCCCCAAAAAGTCAACAGGTATCTCAGATTGTCATTTTTAAGCGAGAGAGATGGAGCAGTCATTCAAAGTGGTAACTGCTCTTTGTTTTAATCGGGTACAATTTAATTTAATAGTGATAATATAAAGGGGATCAAAAGTAAAATTTTTAGTTTTGTTATATTTTCACGAATTTTAAGAGGAAATGTGGAAATAGCTATGGAATAATTATAATGCTCTAGGCAATTAAATTTAGGATTTGAATCTTGGAGAGTATTAAATGAGGAAAATGGAAAGTGATAAAGATATTAAGGGATCATCTCATCAGATTGACAATAAAAACATAACCCTTGGGTCGAATCCTAAGAACCAGTTGGACTTGTTAGGATTAACCATGCTGGGATTGGGTGGGGCGATTGGTTCAGGGATTTTCGTAGCGAGTGGTATTGCGATTAATCAGGCGGGGCCGTCAATTATTCTTGCCTTTGCTGTGGGCGGCCTCGTTTCCGCCTTGATAATGTTTATGCTTGCCGAAATGAGTGTCTATGAACCGACATGCGGTTCCTTTAGCGTTTATGCGGGGGAATACCTGGGTCCTGCCATGGGATTCATTACAGGTTGGATGTATTGGATAGCGGGGATTTTGACTCTTGCCACAGAGATGGTAGCTGCAGCTTTAATCGTCCGCTATTGGCTGCCCTCCTGGCCTATCTGGCTGATCAGCTTAATTATCGCTATGGTGATTGTTGGTATCAGTTTTTTAGACATACGGGCTTTTGCTCGGGTGGAAGAAACCTTATCCTTTGTTAAAGTGGCTATCTTACTTTTAGTAATTTGTTCAGGAATAGTCATGTTTACTGGGATATGGCCGGGATTAAGATCGCCTGGAACAATAAACTACTTAGGTCATGGAGGCTTCTTTCCCCATGGATGGAGAGGATTTTTAGCTTCATTGCTTTTGGTGTTATATACTTATGCGGGAGAACAAGTCATTGGGCCGGCAACGGGAGAAACGAAGGATCCCCTGAAAACTGTACCTCGAGCAGTAAGCATTATTACAATTACTCTGATAGTGATTTATTTAGGAGCAATCACGACTCTTGTCGGAATAGTTCCCTGGAATCAAGTGCCTCAAAACGGAAGCGGTTTTGTACCATTAGCCAAAGACTTGGGACTAAGCGGAATCAGCAGTATTATGAACGCAGTCATTTTGAGTGCTATCTTATCAGCAATGAATTCAAATATGTATGGAGTACCTCGTATGCTTAAATCACTGGCCGAACGCAAAGACGCTCCATCGTTCTTAACTGGAGAAAACCGGCAAGGAGTACCAGTGGCCGCATTGTTAATATCCAGTGCAATTTTGCTGGTAGTGGTAGGCATTTCATACCTTCTGCCAGAGAAAATTTTTGTGTATATAGCCAGTACAGCCGGCGCGGCCTTAATTTTGAACTGGTTGATCATAGCCTTAACATACTATCGTTTCCGGCAAAGGGCAAACTTGCGCCCAGGTAAAGGACAACCAACCTATCCAGGTTTTCCTGGCACCACCATCGCTGCTAGCTTGTTGCTGTCCTTGGCTCTGGCAACTTCGGCTTTTAACGGGAGCCAACTCGTTGGATTGGTTGCAGGTGTACTTATCTTGATGTTTTTTTCTGGTTTGTATATCATTTTTGTTAAGAAGCATTAATATCCAACAAGGTTTATAACCATTACTAAAGCTTGTTAATTATCCTGAAAAAGACTTAGTGCTATTTAGGTAATCCTCTGCCGCTTCGGTCAGCATTTCTTTCCAAGACCTAAAATTGGTGGTTTTTGCAACATGAGCATTAATCGCCTCATCAGGGATAGCATCGTAGTCATCTTCTGTATTCACCTCGAATCCACCTGCTGTCAATAATTCTTCGATGGATTCATACTGAGTATATAGTTTCATAAACTCTGACCTAAATATATCGCTTAATGTAACGGTTTTTCCTGAATTGTTCTCTTCGGAGGCAAATGAACCATGAGGTTCTTGTATATGAGTACCTAATCCTTCAGCCATTATAGTCTAACCTCCCTCAATTAGCCAAGCAACTAACGGGTGTTTTCTTTATGCGGGTTCATTTATATTAGAAACATTCATTTAATATGGAATAAAGGTTATTACTATGGTTTGTCAATAATCCTAATCTCATACGCCCATCATCTAATAGGCTATTTAAATTTACAATCACGTCAGAATTGACGAGACCAGGCATTTTTCGCCTGGTCATCTGCTATTTTTAAGATATCTTAAAATACAATGCCCATCGCTATAAGTGTGAGAATTGCAACCACTACAATTGCGACACCAACTCCACATAAAATCATAAGAGAGCACCCTCCTTTTTGCCAATATATTACATATTATTCTTAACCCTCATATGTGACACAAAGGAGAGTTTAAGTCTAGAGATCGCTTGTCTTTGCAAAGAGGATTCTCAGAAAATCTGAAAATCAATCAGCCTGCCTTTATTGAGAGGTCTGTGTGACTCGGAAATGAGGTGGCGATTGAATTCTGGGCAGTTGTTCTGAAAATTAATTCGGACTAAGGGGGGCAAGTTTCGACTTTCATGAAATTCCATAATATGGTAGTGAGGGATTGATATTTTGCCCCAGGATGGAGGAATCGAATATGTGTGGCATGCCGTTTTTTGGTACAGCATATGGAAATCAATTTGGCTTCGGGTGCGGAATAAGGCCGGGTTTCGGTGCTTATGGTGCTTGCGGTGCTTATGGTAATTATGGTAGTTACGGGCATTTGCAAGGTTATGGAGTGGGTTTGCACCCGGGTTATGATTCTGTTGGAGGCGGATATAATTATTTTCATGTAGGCTATTATCCTGTGACTGTATCAAAACCCTATAAAAATGGTAAGGGATAATTTTTAATCCGGTTTTCTGCGAAAGTTTAATATGACAGGCCTGTATGCAGCAGGTCTGTTTTTTAACCTTTGCCGCCCTATATCTTGGTGGAAAAAAGCCTTGAAGTCAAATAATTTATGGCATTTGAAAGCAATTAACAGAATATTGTCGAACAACTGCTTTTATGATAAGATTATGTGAGTGAATGATTACTACCCAATCTCTTTTGAGGCAATTACAATTACATATTATTAAACAGTCGGAAATAACAGCAGTTACTACAATATGAAGTAATTGAAGTAATTACTTCAATTACTTCTCATATGAAACCTTATTGCTTGCATCAGACTCGAGCGATTGGGAAGTTA
>JGI2924J29684_1077711_pt1 | contig 21205 bp, 15 predicted proteins | sample BenlonsequencITS_FD_29684 | JGI IMG/M metagenome (IMG submission 29684)
TTTTCATCACAACTTCGGCCGGAATCCCTTTGGCCAAAGACAATGTCACAAAAGTTTTTCGCCCGGTATGGGCACTTATCAATTCATACTTGGGGAACACTTTCGCATCTCTTTTTGCTCCCCTGTACCTGATGATTTCTACAGGCTCGTCAATGCCAGCAAGCTTACATAGCTCCTTTACATAGTTATTGAACTTTTGGTTGGATATGATGGGTAACGGTTCTACGCGTTCCTCATATTTAGCTAAGATTTCCCTAGAATACCTATTCAGAGGCACTACTGAAGGTTCTTTGGTTTTGGTAATGGTCAGGCGTATCTCATCTCCCTTGATATGCTCTCTTCTCAACTGCCTCAAATCAGAATATCGGTAACCCGTGGCACAGCTAAAAATGAAAATATCCTTCACCTGCTGTAGTCGTTTATGCTTTCCCAAGTCCAAATTATACAGTGCATCAAACTCCCTTTGGTTAAGGGCAATTACTTCAAGCCTTTCTTTCTTAATGGTAAACTCTTTGTAGCCATCATGTACTTTGATACCCCTTCTCCTGGCATAACTTAAAAAGGTCTTTAGGGTACTTAGTTGTTTACCAATGGAAACATTGTTAAGAGTGGTCACCCTTCCCGTTTTATTATTCACTTCTTTCCATCCTACCAAGTAATTTTGAAAGGCTTGCATGAAAATATAATCCATGTTCTCGAACCGGATTTTCTTTCTGGATTTCTTCTGGAAATTTTTTAGGTGCTTTCGCAGGGATTTATACACCACCAAACTGCCTTTAGCCCTGATCAATTCATTATCCTGGATATATTGATCAATAAAATCATAAACCAAACCCTCCGGCTCAGGTTTCTCCACCTTCTCTTCATTGGACTCCTTGTAACTATCTACTATTTTTGATGCACTATAGGGAACCCCAGAGAATCTAAATTCTTCCTCAATTTTTTGAATCTTGAATTTAAGCTCGTTTAGTTCAGACTCGTACTTGATAAGTACTGCTTTCGGAGGGACTAAATCTCCGTGGGTCTTTTCTAATTGATTCCTTTGCTTTAAAGTCAGGGGCATAATATTTCTAGCCGCCTCAGACCACAATTCAGGAATTATTGATATACCAGTAGATATCTTTCTTTTCTGGCCATTCAATGCAATTATAAGGGAAATCGGCATTTCACCTCTTTTGTTGATCAAGTCCTTCCTAAGCGTAAATCTTAATGATGCTTCCATTTGGTATAGTTTTTCATATCAAGGAGTTAGTCGAAAAGTCAGGGTCTTTTTCAGGGTCCTTTTCAGGGTCCTTTTCAGGGTCCCGAAAGCCAAATTTAGACTATCACAGCTTGTCAAATATTCACACCAAACATACACAAACAACTGATTTAATGCAACTTACATCAATTAGTGCAAAACACTAAATAGTAGGTTCATTTTCCTCCTCCTCTGCACAAACAAACCCTAACTCGCTTAAAAGTAGTGAGTTAGGGTTTTTGTTTTTAATTTAGTAGCGATTTTAGTAGCGATAAATTAATAATAGTGGATCAAGCAATATTTCTGGGGGGCTTGGAATTCAAGCATAGATTTTAGATAGTCTGTACAGGAAGAAGGCTACGTTTCTAACGCCTCTGAACTGGCTTCTAAATGCCTTGATCTTTGCATTAAAGGATTCTGCTGAAGCATTGGTGCTTCTGCTTTCAAAATAGTTGAGGATGGTCTGGTAATGTTGCTGGACAGTCCTGGAGACGGTATTGAAACTATTAAATCCTGCCTTTTCAATTTCATTGTACCATTTGGCAAGTCTTGTAAAGCCCGCTCCCTTGTCCTTGACGGTATGGTAGATATGCCCCGAGCTTTGTGCCAGTTCATAAGCCTGCTTTAATGAAGGATAGTAGCGGAAAAGCAGTTCAGCCCTCCAGATTTGGGAAGGAGTCCATTTGCCCTTGTTTTTGAACAACAGGTAACGGCTCCTGGCCAGGAGCTGTTTGTGGGTGTCCCCGTTTTCCAAACGATCGGGAACAAAGGGCCGTCCCACTTTCTTGGCCAATTCCATTTCGGTATTTTCACGGCCCAGGGCCTCCCAACGGTAGGCGATCCGCATTTCCTGTACCGCATCGTAGGCGAGTTGCTGTACATGGAAGCGGTCGGTCACCAGGGTAGCTGCCGTAAAGGTCCCGCGGACAATCTGCCCCATACTGGCAGCCATGTCCAGGGTCACCTCTTTTACCATTCTGCGTTTTTGGAACGGGATTTTGCGGCGAAGCACCTTCTTGACCGTTTCACTGTCAGTACCTTTGATCATGGCTATCAAAGTTCCTTTCCGGCCCTTACCGGCTTTGTTGGTGACCACCGTGTAGAGTTCTCCCTGCGAAAGGGAGGTCTCATCTATACTGATATTTGTTCCGATGTTGTCGGGGAATACGATATGGTCTTCGGCATGGTCAAGTTGGTCCCAGCTGGTATAATCGCTCAAATGGCTCACATATAGTTCTTCCAGGAGTTTGCCGTTCAGGCGATAATATTCCCCGAGGCCTTTACAGCTTACCGGCCTGGAATCTATGCAGTGCTTTTAAAAAAGACGCGAATTCCCTGGTCATTCGCGTTCCCTTTGCCACTAGTCCCCAGTTACGGGAAACTATCTGGCCACTGCCTTCCACCTGCGGCGCCTGACCTTCAGGTAGCAGGCCTTTCCACGGATGGGAAAATCCTGTACCGTTGAAGCTTCATAAAACCCTTTTGACTCCAGATTATGGGATGAATACTCTTCCGGAAAGATATTATTTTCATCCAGACCGATGTAATAGGCATCCTGCCTATTATCTATCGAACTGATCTCAAAATATTCCAGTATGCCTGCTGGCAAAAACAAACCTAAAAAGTCCTTGTTCACTGTCTTTCTTTTTCCTCAAAAGTAATCGGTATTCAAATACCCCCCAACTTTTCCGCTTGATCTATAATAGTCTACTTAACATTGATTTATCAAAAAACAACTTAAGCATCAATGGATGTTTTTATTTTTAAAACATCCCATTCTGTTCTAACAGGTCTTTTTTTCTTAGTTTATCGCAAAATTATTTCAATAATTCAGCTATTTTTAAAGATTGTAACAATCTAAATTAATATTATGGGACAACCTGCTCTGAAGATTCAAGATGATTTAGAAGAAAATAAAGATAAACAAAAAGGTATTACCTCTAGAGAAAAGGTGGAGAATACTGAAACCGAAGAAATCGTTCTTGGAGTTTGTTCCCCAATTGGTTCTCTTAAAATTGAAGTTATTGAAGAATTAAAAAACACATTATCATATGTATATGGGTATGAAGTAAAAACAATTAAATTAAGCGATTTAATAATAAAACACCAATTTGGACCAAGTAAAAGCCTTACTGGTAAAACTCAAAAATATTCAGATTTATTACACAAAATAAATGAGGGAAATAGACTAAGAGAAGAATACACTAGATCCATACTTGCGGATCTAGCAATACAAGAAATAAACCGTGACAGGTATGAAAGATGTAACATATCCCCCAGTGAAGTAAAGAATGGAAATTATTCGGAAAAACTTAAAGGCAATAGAGTCTGTTATGTAATTGATTCTCTTAAAAATTTAGAAGAACTATATTTGTTTAGAAAAATTTACAGAAGTATTTTTTACTCTTTTAGCATCTTTTCCTCCAGGGAAGAAAGAATTGAGAAACTAAAGGGAAATGAGCTTTCCCACAACGAAGCTATAGAACTTATCGACAAAGATGAGTTCGAAAATAGACAAAATGGTCAAAATGTAAGAGAAACTTTTATTGAGTCAGACTTTTTCTTTAGAGTATCTTCCGCTAATAAAGAAGAAATTAAAGAAAAAATAGAAAGATATTTGCACTTGATTTTTAACAGCAAAGTAGTAACTCCATTGCCACACGAACAAGCTATGTATATAGCTAAATCAGTTGCAGGGAATTCCTCATGCTTATCTCGTCAAGTAGGAGCAAGTATCACCGATGAAAAAGGTGAAATAATTGCTAAAGGATGGAATGATGTTCCAAAATATGGAGGAGGATTGTATAACGAGGGGAGTTCTATCGACCATAGATGTTTCCTTTCAGGAGTTTGCAGTAATGATAAAGAAAAAGATCAATTAGCAAAAGCCATTGCAGATGAGCTTAACAGATCGGGATTAGATCTTTCAGCTAAACAACAAAACAATCTTGAAAATGTAATCCGTAAATCTAAAATTAAAGATTTATTAGAATTTTCAAGATCTGTTCATGCGGAAATGCATGCAATTATTTCAGGATCTCAAATAAGTAGTAATAGGATGGTTAATGGCAAGCTTTTCTGTACTACTTATCCATGTCACAATTGTGCAAGACATATTATTGTTGCCGGAATAAAAGAAGTTTATTATATTGAACCATATATAAAAAGTTTATGTACCAAACTCCATGAAGATGCAATAACTGAGGATGAAAAGGATGATAAAAAAGTTAGAATTCTAATATATGATGGAGTAGCTCCAAGAAGATTTTTAGAATTTTTCACTAAAAAGCTTGAGAGAAAAAATTCTAATGGAGATTTAATCAAGCCAAAATTAAACACATTAAAACCAAAAAATAGATTAACTTTGCAGGCCTTAGATGTTTTAGAGCATCAAACGACTCATGTACTCAATGATTTGAAATTCTTTGAAAATAATGAAAAAGAAGAATAACATAACTAATTGTACAAATTCTCAAATGTTAATTGAATTTGACATTAAAGAAAAGAAAGAAAAATGCACAAAGGTAGTTTCTTTACACTCTTACAGGGAAAAGGAATTAGGAAAAGACTATTTAGAAGCAATACTTTCAAAAAAATCTTTTTAGATTAAATAGATAAAAGGCTGACTTTCACAAGTTGGCCTTACTATTTTCCACACATATATGAGCTCCTAAAAGCATTAATATTTTTTATCGATTTCAAATATCATTTTCTTGTGGATATAATCCTCCTCATCAATGATTTTATAAGCATCAGCACCATCAAATACACATAATACCCCCTGTTCGTTTAGGTCGATAAAGGGTGGCTCAAAAGAGCATCTTTTTATCGATTATTCCGTTGGTATGGTGACGAACTTGGTGATATTATTGATAAAGATGATCTGGTCGACCTTATGATTGCCTGACTGGATGAATTCGCTAAAGGCCTTTTGGGCAGCCTGGGTATCCAAGGCTTTAATGCTTCGAATAAACTTGCCCAAAGGTTAATCTCTATATTCCCCGATATAATCTTCTCTGGTACCGCCCTCAGCTCCATCAGTTAGCTTCCTACTACAACTTTGGAGACTGATATTGACGAACTAGTTGGACCGCCTCTTCAAAGGTCAAAGTTTGGGGAATATTTGAATAGTATTTTTGTTCAAGGTTTTGAAGTTGATAATGAAGGAATTTCACGTTGTCATATTCCTGAAGCCATTTCTTTATCTTATCTCGGACCATCAAATAACTTACCTCATGCTGCGCTCCTTTTTCTATCAGTGCGCTTAAATAATCATTTCGGCTAGACCACATTCCTGAGCCATAATTAAACTTGATCGAATCTTCTAAAATTTCAATTAAACCATCTATTGGAGCTGACTTCAAATTGATTGATTTCCCATGTCTGTCAGGAATTCTTTTATTTCTTAATATCCATTCTTTTTCATATTCAAACGCAACACTTTCATTTAGAATCTCGAGATTCTGTATAAACATCAGTTTCGCTTCTTCATCATCTCCATTTAAGATTTCCCTTTCCAAAGTTTCTTTTAATTCCAAATATCCTGCTTCCGCCATCAACCTCGAAGCATGAATTTGCGACTCCTGAGGTAATACCTCAAAAATGTCAAGAAGCAAGTCTAAATCTGAGCTCAGTTCTATATACTTAGTTATAAATTCACGCTGATAATAACCTTCCCAATTATCATTCAGAATTTCATCTAGAATCATTGGGGCAGCTTCTCGAACTTTAAAATCATGACAAAATTTAATATGGCTTTGTCTGACAACAGGAACCATAACGCTATTCCTTAAATTATTTAGGGCTCTTTCACTAACTTTTTCAAACCCCAATTTTTCAACAACATAATCAAAAGTATCTGGCTCCCTCTCATCTCCTTTTAAGTTTACCTTGTTGATTTTACCTGGCAACAAAAAACATTCTAAATTGAGTAAGTCTAACAAGATTGGCGGAGACACTTCAATATCAAAGCGTTGAATTAAATAGGATATATATAGTTCTACATACCGGTAACTATAAGAGTTATTATTTCTGTGCTCTATTGCGGTTTTAAAGTTCGCAGTCTTTAACTCATCTTCCACCCATGTGAAAATAAATCTGGTGACATCAGGAGTAAATTCAAATTTTTCTATCCCCTTATCATACTGTACTATATTATGAATTTGGAACCATCGCCATCTGAAACTATTATTAACCAAATCTTCTATTTCAGTTAATTTAACGAATTCTTTATTTCTGGCAAAATCCCTTAAAGTTTCAACAACAATATTGTTTGTCATTTCTTCATCATTGAAATTCCTTCTTTTCCAATCATATAAATCATCTTTTATAAACTTGATCTCACCTTCTTCCTTAAAAATATTGGTCACCTCTGAAAGGAATTCTTTTTTAGAGAACAACAATTCTACATCTCTTTTTCGCCTAGACTGTCTCTTTGCTTGATAGTCTATTACTTTAATTGCATACTTTTCGGGATCAATTTTCAACAATTCTTCTTGATACAGATCATACACTTCTCTGCTACCATCCACTCCAAGTATATTTCTGAATTGCCAAGTTTTTGGATCCTTAAAATTTCCAGAATTTATTTCACCAACTATAAAATTTAAACATACCTCATCGCAAACAATAGCCATTCCATAAGTCAAATCAAAACCTCTATCCTCCTCAATCAACCAATCTGTATAAAGGCACTTAAATGCTTTAGCGGTGGTGTCGGTATCATTAAAGAATTTACGAAAATAACCTCCCACCTCCTTATAATAGCGGTGTGAGAATGATCTTAGTAATTCCAAAACATGATCAAAAATTTCATGATTGTTTTTGTAATCCTCAGCCGCTTTAGCCAATAAATCTTTTACGAACTCAAAAAACTCAGAATGTAAGGAAGTAGGCGAATCTAATTCATATGCCCATTTTATGATGGGGATAACATTTTCACTCGTGTTAATTCTATCAAAAAGCCTTTTTAGAATATATTTTTCGTCTGATAGAAAAGGCTTACCTCTATTCGGAATACCATTAACTGTAACTCCTATATTCTCTAAAATTTCAATACCCCGCAGGATTATTTTGATATATCTTTCAGGTTGACTTGAAGTCTCCAAATACCTATAAAAACCCGCTCTAATGTACTGACTAGATTCCAGGTCATTATTTTCAAGGATTAAATCTGTTAATAGATCATCATTGATTTTAAGTTTGGATAGGGCATTAAAACATTCATATTTAATTTCTTCTGAAAAATCAGTACTAATAATAATTCTTTTTATTTCTTCACGGATTTCTATTAAATATTCCCCAATTTGCTCAAAATAATGTAAAATTCGAACTGCCTCAGTAATCACAAGTCTATCATTGGATTGCTTGATTTTCTGAATAAGGAATTCAACGATTTTCTTACTATCGGAAACAAAGTTCGCTAAATCATCAGATTCAAATTTCTCATTTCGGATGATGATTTGTTTGGACTCAAAGTCCTCATAAATTTCTCGAAATAGCCTTTCTCTTAACCCTAATTCAAGTTTATCCTTTTCGAATCGAACCAAAACATCTGGCTCAACTTTAATAATCCAGTCAACTAATTTATCGTGTTTTTCATCTTCCGGATCTATAAGGCTAAAAAGAAAAGAAAGAGTATTTAACCAAGCCGGTTTAACTTTATTAAAATCAGGTCTAAAGGATATAAATCCCTGAATTTCTTCGAAGCTTAGTTCGGATAAAAATTGTGCTGCTAAAAACTCCTGAAAGTTATTATGCTCAAATTCCCAACGCAACCCTTCATTAGATTTATTAAATAGAAAGGTTCGCTTAATGACCTCCAAAAAATCATGGTCTCTAATGAGTCTTTGAACTTCAGTTTTATCATCTAAATAGTTTCTTCCAAGACATTCGGCAATTATTGCTAATCCCTTTATTTCCTGGCTTATGCGGTAAGAATAATCTTCGATGTTTATCCCAGAATTAGCATATTTTTCGTAATCTTTTTCAATTCGCTGTTGTATCAAATATTCAAAAACAGACTTTATTGATGAAGGGTATTCTTTTTTTGTTTCGAAAATTTCGACTATATACACCAAAAAGAATGGAGAATAAAGCAAGTCATAAAACTTCCTCTTTCTAATATTGAAAATAAACTTCTCAGTTGGAACATCTATCTTATTCTGTAAATAATAATAAATAGAGGAGAAGTCTAATGGCTGAATTAAATAGGAGCTAAATCCATCAAGTTTAGCCTTTCTTTTATTGGATTCAATGATATAGAAATTATTTCTACATGACACCACAATTTTAGAATCCCGGTACTTTTTACTTAATATTTCAATTTTAGTGGAAGCTACATCTATGTATGAAGAATGGACCTCATCCAATGCATCCAAAAGGATTAAAAGGCGGGATTGCGGTACTTGATCAATTTCAGGAAACTCAAGCCTCAAAAGTTCCTCAAGATCTTGGGTAGAAAGAATATTTAACCTAATCTTTACTGGAAAAAGATCAGATTCCTGATTAGAATGTAGATATGCCAACTGATCCAATTCAATACTTTTTCCTGAACCACCCACACCTAAAATTGTCAGCCTCTTTTCCTCAAGAATTAGATTTGGAAGTGATTTAGATTCAACCCCAAACTCTAAAATATCACCACGAGTGGGGCGAACATATCGATGAATATAATTTTGAGGAGCTGGGTAAGTAATCTTTTTAGGCAGTTGGTCGGTTTGATCAATAGTTTGATCATTTGATAATTTAAATTTATCAATTGCCTCAAACATTTCTAGAATTTTAGAATTAATCTCACCTATTTGATTTCCCCCAATATGTTCCCCTACTAACTCATAGTTTTTTCTTTCATGCTCCGATTTCATGTTAAGCAGAACTTCTACGGTATATTTTTCGATATTTTCGTCAATTGTCGTATGATGATTTGGACACATTACAAGCAAATTTTCAAATGAGTCCACATCATTCTTAGGATAGTTCGAATCATACCGAGGACCAGTAGCACTTACTGCTCTGATATGGCACATTTCTCCGAGAAATACTTTCTCCTCTAGATTAAAAAGACGTTCGTTACAACCTGGAAAACTGCATTCATTTCCTGAAAGCGCAAATAGTTTTTTTTGTACAGGTTGCGATATCGCTTTTCTCTTCATCTTTTAAAAATGTAAGTATTCCATTCTAGTTTCAATTAAACAGAAGTCACCCCACATCAACACCCCCATTAATCCTATCCAAAATGCTAATGATCTTGGTAACCTGTGCGTCATCAAATAGCCCAAAAGGTCCGCTATCATTGATATCTTTAAACGGTGATTCAAACAAGGCTCTTTTGTCTATCACTCCATTTTGAGTCAGGTAACCAATGATCAAATCCACAAACTTGATCTGCTCCGCGTTTAGGTTTTGAGCTTGGATAAACTCCGCAAAAGCTGATTGAACAGCTTCTTTTTCCAAACCAACCAATTCCCGTATAAATAGACCTAAGGGTTTACCCTTACCTTCTTTTTCAAATTCCTCTTTCGAACCTACCTCATCCGCATTAAAGAAAATCTCTTGCAATTGTGCTAGTTCGGCTTCCGTAATAGGTTGGTTGGTTTTGATTTTGCTAATGACCAAATGATCCTTATGGTCATTTATATACCGCTCCACTCGTCTTCTATAGGGCTCCAAAGGGGCTTCTTTCACCAAGCTCTTTTCTTCTATTTTTGTAAGATCCAGATAATCCTGGAAATGCGTTTCAACTAAAGGCTGATCTACCGCATCAAGAAACTGCATCAATTCCCGAAGTGATTCTCGTACATCTTCCAAGTCAACTACATTGGCATGTTGTAGGAAGCCTCCAAGCACTTTCTTGATCATAGGCATTCCTGCACTTACCACAGGTATATTACCTTTTCGCTCCAGCACTTTACAAGCTCCACTAATTTTGTTCTGATACCTACTCGTCATTCTTCCCCCTTTCAATGCCAGTTGGAAATTCAGCATCAGCACATCAAATCTTCTAGCAGACACATCATCATCGTCCTCCGACAAAATGAGCGGGACAATATGAGTTCCGATTTCCTGCAGTTTCGAAGGGCCTAGATCTGCCCATTGATCTTTTTGCTTGAACTTTACTGCAAATTCCAAGTGATGTCGGACTACAAATCGTTCCTGATTAAGTGCTGCAACTTGAGAATGAAGTAAACTTATCAACTCCTCTGCAAATTCATTTTCCTCTTTGCTATTGGATTCTCTCAGAGCTAATGCCAAGTCTAGTCTCAATTGGAATGCTTGCTGTGTCAAGGATAGCCCTAAGCTACCCTTGCTCTCTTCTGGATTGACTTCGAAAAACTCAAAGTTTTCGCAGTAGTCAAAAATCAAAAAACTGTCTTTATGCTGGCCGGGACCAAATAAATTTGGCCTTAATCGAGTCCCCCGGCCAATCATTTGCCAAAATTTCGCGACTGATCTAACAGGCTTGAAGAAAACCAAGTTCACTACTCTTGGCGCATCCACTCCGGTATCCATCATGTCCACTGAAATGGCTATTTGTGGCTCCTTTTCTTCTTTGTCCAAAACAAAGCGCTCTAGAATATCCTGGGCTTTCTCGGTCTGATTGTCAATGACCCTGCAAAACTTCCCTGAATACTCTGGATAGTTTTTATTGAACCGCTCTTCGATATAAACGGCATGCTTATGGTTCTTGGCAAAAATGATGGTCTTCCCAATTTTGTCTCCTCCATCCACTTTGATTCCCGAAGTCATCAAATGATTCAATACCTGATCTACGGTATTGGAGTTGAATAGCCATTTGTACAATTGGCTTTTATCAATGCCGTCTTCTGCTTCCTCATTACTGGGATCCCCGAACTTCTCCTCATATTCTAACTTCTCTTTCTCAGACAATTCCGAATATTTAATGCCTTCTCGCATGAATTTCAACGGAACGCTGATCGCCCGAGGTGGCACCAGGAAACTATCATTTACGGCCTGATCCAATTCATAGGCAAACGTGGGATTATCGTCTTCGATTTCAAATAGCTCATAGGTATTATGATCCACATCTTTCTTTGGAGTAGCAGTCAATCCTAAAATAAAAGCATCAAAATACTGGAAAATTGCCCTGTACTTTTGATAGACAGATCGGTGAGCCTCGTCAATAATGATTAAATCAAAATGTCCAACACCATAAAATCGACCTTCCCCATCTCTAGCTTGGTCGATTTGATTCATCATGGTAGGATAGGTTGAAAAAACCAATCGGGTGGAATCATTTTCCTTTTCTTTGGTCAAATCAATACTGGTCAGGTCTGGAAGGTGTTCCGTAAACGCATTTTTTGCCTGAGTCACCAAGGCATTTCGATCTGCTAAAAAAAGGATTCGCTTTGCCCAGTTGCACTTCACCATCATGTCAACTATCGAAGCTGAAGTTCTGGTCTTTCCACTACCTGTGGCCATGATCAACAAACTCTTTCGATGACGTTGTTTGATCTTCCCATCTTTGATCACCGATAGGTTTTCAGCAACTCGCTGGATCGCTTCTGTCTGATATGGCCGACCGGTGATGGCAAGATTCACTTTGAAATCCCTTAAATCTTTTCGCTCTTTTCTCCTTCGAATCGCAAGTTCCAGCTGGTCTTTGGTCATGAATCCGCTCACCTTTCGATCAGGAGCAAACAGGTCATCCCAAAGGTAAAAGTCAAATCCATTGGTATAGTAGATCAATGGACGTTGCTTGAATTTCTTTTCTAGACAATCTGCATAGAGCGAAGCCTGGTGTCTTCCTTTGCTAGAATTTGCGGTTGTCTTTTTCGCCTCTACAACGGCCAATGGCAACCCATTGTCACTCCAGAGCACATAATCCACGAAACCTACTCCTGAAGGGTTGGTGGATAAAGGCATGCCGCTTACTTCAAACTCCAACTCATATCCTTCCCGAAGTCTAGTCCAGCCGGCATCCTTCAATGCGGAATCAATGTATAATTTGCGCGTAAATGCTTCAGATGGAGGTCTAGGTAAAGCCTTGGGTATGGCTTCTGCCTCCCGGGCCTTCCGCTGTTCTTTTAGTTGCTCATGTTGTTTCTCGTGGGTAATTCGCAACAAATCATTAGCGGCCTCTTTTTCTGCTAATTCAGCACGCTTTTTCTCATTTTCCTGCTCAAGTTGCGCCAACTTTTCCCGCAGCAGATCAATCTCCTTTCTGGACTTTTTAAGTTCATCACCGGTAGGAATCAGTGAATCATTAAAATCCGGAACCCGTACTTCTTCCTCCCCATAAGCAGCCATCAAGAAGACACCGAAGCGGAATAGGCACTTTAACAAATGAATCGAATCCTCCTGTTTGATCCGCTGATTGTGGACGGCATTATTTCCGATTCTTCGAATAAGATGCAGTTCTCTATACAGGTCACCATAGGAATCAAAGATTTCTTTAAAACCAGGTTCATGCATGAGACTTGCCAACTTCTTATCAAACGGCCACTCGAGGTCAGCATCATTTTCAAACATCCAGTTCACGCCCAATTCCAATGCGGCACGGGCATTGAAGCACGATTCCACGGGACTGGTCAAGGCAAACTGCTCTGCCTTGATGGCCCGATTGGCTATCTCGGGGAATTCGGTCGATATAAACTGGAAGTTGCTCATTTTTTATTCCACCAACTCTCCTTTAAAGGCTTTTTGTAATAGACCTTGGAAAAGCTCTTCTGCTTTTTCAAGACTTTGCTTTGCTATTACTTTTTCCATTTCAATAACCTTTACAATATTTAAAAATTGTTTCTGCAATTCTATTGGGGGCAAAACAATTTCCACTGCATTAAGACCTTTATTATTAATTCCAGAAATTGTTGACTTGGTTACATGCTTTAATACATATGCCCCTCTTGCTCGATCATTATTCAAGAAATAAAACAAATAAATTGGAGTTAATACTTTTTGATCAGGAGTCAACCTAATCAATGAAGACTCATAAATTAGAGGTTCAGAATATTTTGGCACCATACATGGTTTTGCGGCTCCTTCATAATTCAAGGATCTTCTAGCAACTAAAATATCAGAGTCATTTATTTCATATTTTTTCCTGAGTCCATCAGAAACCAATACTCTCTTAAACTCTCCAGGTTCTAAAATCTGATAAAAAGCATCTGACATATGCACCATCTGAACTCCTTCTTCTGAATAAACATCTTTTGGAGCATAATGACCATTTTGAGTTTTCCGAGTTAGCAGTTTATCTAAGGTCCTTTTTTTCCACCCCTTCGGATTGGTCACCGGATCCCCAAACATATCCAAGAAAATACTTTGAGCCAATTCATCGTATTTGGCGAGAAGCTGCTTGGTTTTTTGGCGGTGGGCATCCGCTGCATCCAAGATGGCTGCGATCTTCTTTTGCGTGGCTAACGGAGGGAGGGGGATCTTAGTCTTTTTGGCTTTCTCTATTGTAAAAGTACCAACCGTAGCTCCATTTGCACCGCTTTGAACCTGTCGCAAAACTTCTTGAGACTGAAAACAGTACTGAACAAATTTACTATCAACATCAGACTTCTTTTTAAACCAAATAATGTTCCCATCTTTGAAATAAAATTTATCACCTTTTTTTACTTTATATGTGATTCCAAGAGTTCCCACACCAGTAATTAAAATATCATCCTCTTTTGGAACACCATATTTAGATTTATAATCTTCATACATCTCCTCTGAGATGAATAATTCATTATCTACGAAACCATATTTAGAAATTTTCACAATCTCTCTTGCTCGAAAAAATGGGATTCCTTTATCTTTCCATTCACTTTGAAAAACTCTCTTACTAGAGGTAATATCAAAAATTTCACCTAGTTCAACAGATTTCATATTAACTTTTTAGAAGTGTTTTCAATTCCTGTAATAATGACTTTCTTTCCTCATCTAAAGAGTTGATACTTTCAATAATCGCTTCCGGCTTCTCATATTCAACCTCTTCATAAACAATCTCTTTGTAGCGGTTAATGCTTAGATCATAGTCATTTTCAGCAATTTCTGATCTAGTAACTAAAAAGCTTTGATCGGTACGGGCACGACCAGCTTCCTGATCTCTATTTTGCCAGCGATTCTGAATATCCGGAATATTGTTGTTGGCATGTGCTTCCTCAGTTGACTTTTGCCCATAAGGTGCACTTTCCTCAGCAGCGATACCATGCCCCAGGGCATTCTCTATCTCCTCCTCTACCGTTTCATTTTTACTCAATAGGGGCGTACGCTTATCATCCAGACTAAAACCATCTGCCTGCATATCGTAAAACCAAACCTGATCGGTGCCACCACTATTGGTTTTAGTGAAGATCAGTACCGCCGTACTCACCCCTGCATAGGGTTTGAATACTCCCGAAGGCATGGAAATAACGGCATCGAGCTTCTGTTCCTCTACCAAGGTTCTCCGAAGTTCTTTATGCGCTTTGGAAGAACCAAAGAGCACCCCATCGGGAACAATCACAGCTGCCCTTCCTCCAACTTTTAGCATGCGTAAAATCAGAGAGATGAAAAGCAGCTCGGTCTTTTTGGTTTTGGTCACGCTCAGCAAGGAACTTTCCACCACATCATAATCCAAACTTCCCTTGAAAGGAGGATTGGCCAGGATAAGCGAATATAAATTAGTTTGATCCTCATTGGCTTCACTCAGCGCATCCTTCCCGATCAGCCTGGGGCTTTCTATCCCATGAAGTTGCAAATTCATTGCTCCTATTCGAAGCATGGTCGCATCAAATTCCACCCCAGTAAACATTTGGTTGTGAAAGTGCTTTCTGAATTTTGCATCCAAAAACCAATCTTGGTGATTTTGATACATGTATTCGGCTGCAGAAACGAGAAAACCAGCCGATCCTGCAGAAGGATCACAAATGGTATCTTCTTGTTGAGGCTGCATCATGTCCACCATCATGCGGATAATATGACGTGGTGTTCGGAATTGCCCATTGGTACCAGCAGTGGCAATTTTGGATAATAAATATTCATAGAGATCTCCTTTTGTATCCCGATCCTGCATATTGATTTTATCAATCATCTGCACCACCTGGTCAAGCAATCTGGGAGTAGGAATCATGAAAGTGGCCCCCTTCATAAATTCCGCAAAAGCACCCGCTTTCTTATCCATTTGCTTCATATGCTCAAAAACTGTCAGACCATTGGAATCAGGTCGAGTGAACAGATTGAACATCGTTTCTGGATCCTTATCTTTGAAATGACTCCATCGGAATTTTTGCTGATCAGCATTGAAAAACTCCAACTGCTTATCAATCCCCATTTGATTGGCCTTTTTTTCTTCCAATGTCTCCATCTCATCCAGCCTACGGATAAAGATGAGGTAAGTCAATTGTTCTATGACAGTCAGTGGATTAGCCACCCCTCCCGTCCAGAAGGAATTCCAAATTTTATCTACTTGTGATTTTAATTCTCCAGTGATCATTAATCTAAATAGGTAATAAAATGTTTTTATATACTCCTTTGCCACCCTATAAGAAGTGCCATGGTGAGTCGTCTTTTGAAAAGCTTAAAACTACGGAAAAATGAGTGTTTTTTAAACACAACCTTAACAGATTCGCAATTTTTACGTAAGAATTAAAAAAACATAAAAAAAATGAATAATGACACAAGAATAATCTTTTCAAAACTTTACCAACTAGGTGAAGTAAACAATGTGAGTAAACTGAAGAAATTAATCGAGGTAATTCGACCATACATTTATCAAAAAAAGATTAGCCCAAGATTTATTGGGGACAGGGCGCTTGATATGATAATTGGAGACAAACTAAAATTATTGTTTTGGAAAGAACTCAGTTTTTTAGAGCTGGTCCCAAACCCTGAAAGAAAATATAGGCATAACCCATATAAAACCAAAATGAACCCAACTGATCAAATCATAATAAAACATACCAACACAAGTAAGTTCGACCCTAACATAAAAATCAAGGTCGATTTTAATAACTTAAATTGTGAACTTGATGGTGATATTTTACATACAAAATAGAAATAAAAAATTGCTATTTTTTTTGGTCAACCCCAATTTTATTCACATCATTAAAACACTCCTCCGCCAACTTACTTAACTCTTCGCCTAAACTGGAAATAGGATATTCTAGACATCTATCCATATAGCCCATATAGGTATCTAAAAAATCATTCTCCAAAATCGCTGGTACTTCCATTAGCCGCTTAACCAAATCCATAATCCCTAGATGATGGCGATGGCCAGCATCCAAGTCTAAAATATCCAAGCCTTTTATCAGCTGGTTATGCTTTAGATCTTGACGGATCAATTCTATGATAAGCTCGTCTTTTTGAATATTGATCATAATGCTCTAGTTAAGTTTAAACAATAGCCTCCTTTATCAGGCTTTCTAAGGTCTCATTACTGCCTTTGAGTTCCCGGAGTATTTCGAGTAAGAAAGCAAACTGCTTGCTATCCATTTGAAATTTTCTTTTTTCGAGTTCATCAAAATACTCAATCAGTTGCCCTGGCCTTATGGTCAAAATATGAATGGGATCAACCTACACATAATCAGCATATCTTTTAATCAACTCCACGGTGATTTTGGTTTCTCCACGTTCATACTTGGTATAAGCGGCCTCGCTGATTCCTAATTGAAAAGCGAGCTCCATGGCCTTAAGATTCCTCAGATTTCTAAAGGTCATCATATTATGTCCTGTTGATTGATTATCAAGGAGTGCTTCTTTAAATTGGTTTGGATCACTCATATCTACATTATTTAGGAAAGGATCATTGCTACAAATACAATTTCCTCACCCTCACATTTCTAAACTATTCCTTGATTCACCTAATCACCATTTTTAAAAACACATTTCCCAAATTCCTCCAATTTCCTTAACTTGTCTTTTAGTTTTTTAATAGCCAAGACTTATGACCAATTCAGCTGCACGAAATATCCATCAGGGACGAAATATCAAACGCTTTAGGGAAATGCTGGGCATCAAGCAAGATGCCTTGGCCCACGAACTGGGAGAAGACTGGTCCCAAAAGAAAATTAGCTTGCTAGAACAAAGAGAAAGCATCGAGGAAAATATCCTAAAACAGGTCGCAGAAATTCTTCATATTCCGGTAGAGGCCATCCAGAATTTTGACGAGGAACAGGCGGTAAATGTTATTTCGAATACGTTTACATGTACTGATTTTAAAGGAAATGCTTCTGTCATGAATTTTCACCCAGTCTTTGATCCTGTTGAAAAAATCATGCAAATTCATGAAGAGAAAATAGCCCTTTATGAAAGGATGCTGAAGGAAAAGGATGAGATGATGGCGAGGTTGGAGAGGTTGATTTCTAAATAATTAAAGTTTGTCAGTTCTTAATAAAGAATTCTAATGTCTGACTTTAATAAAAAGTTAATTGTTTCATCTGTCGCAAAAATATTCGAAGTCAGTTCGGATACTGTTAAAAAGTGGATTAAAATTTTTCATGAGTATTTAAGTTCTAGTGCAGTTCCTCCTAAAGGAACCGAGAGGACATTCGAAATAGAAGATATTCGGGTTTTAGCTCATATATTTTCCTACTGGGAGGATGAACCTGATATTGAATATATCAAGATGGGCTTGAACTCCAATAGCCATTATGATAACGAGCTAATTGACAACCTAATATTGCAAATTAGCCCATTTGTCATAGAACCCAATGATAAAATGGATGAGACCTGGAAACATGGAGTTCTATTTGGTGGTTTGGGGGAAATTGGAGACAGATTTTATCTCGCCAATTCTTACAAATTAGCGGGAGATAGATTAATTGAGACAGCTCTTCAAAACGAAGAGTCATGGGATCTTTTTTCTCCCGCTATATACAATTATCGTCATGCTACTGAATTGTATTTAAAGGATATAACAAACTTTAATAAGGAAAATAACAATAAAAGAAACCCGCACGACCTTAAGCCACTATTTGAAAAGTTCAAAGTAATTTTAAGTGAAGATTATGGAACAACATGCCCTGACTGGTTCAGTAATGTAGTCGATACTTTCAACAAATTTGATCCCGGAGGCACAACATTCCGATATGGAGAAAGGGTAAATTTAGATGAGGTTTTTATAGATTTTGTCCAAATGAAAACCCTCATGGGTTGGATGTCAAAATCATTTAATAAAATAAGAGAACGTCAATCCTCGATGGATTCTTAAATATCATTCCATAACCGTAGGGACACGAAATATCCATCGAAATCCGGTTATTCGGCCTTTGGAGCATTCGGTTTTGAGACAGTTGATGGAGGCGTATAGAAAATGAGTTAGCTCGCGAAGTGGACGAGCGAGATCCACTCATTTTTAGCCTACGGCAAATGGCACAAAATCAAATTGAGACAAACTGATTGTTGTTCCAAACGAATTCACTCAATTTGAAGAATGCTCCATAGCCTAGATTTTTGGTTCTTTTCATCAATGGAAAAGAACAGAGAACTATAACCTTAAATTGTTTGGTTACGCACAACATTACGGATACGCATAAAAAATTTCGCTATCCCATTGGTATGTCATAAAATATTCTTCTGGCGAATTTTCTAGCCTATTGAAATAGATGAAATTATCCCCATGTTTCATCTAAACTTTTAAGCTATGCTAATGATCAATAATTTTAATACAGGAAATAATAGCCGGACCATTATTGCGGATCAGGTTTTTGTCTCAGATGAGGAGACTTATATCCCCTCGCTCCTCTCCAAATCCGAGAAAGAAGATTTGCCGGCCTTTTTTACCCATTTTTTCACACAGCAATATACCTTACCAGAAGCCAGGGCCGCTTTGGGTGCCTTATCCATCAAAATTATTCATGGTGGTCTGGTTACTTATTGGGAATCTGTAAGCCATGCATTTACTTTTAAGCAGGATTTCGCCAAGCTGATTGAGGCTGCCTTTTTGATTTCACAGGAAAACCACCCACACTTGAAGGTAAAAACCATCTCGAAATCCAACCTTGTCCCCAAAGCAGTTTTAGAAAAGAGCAGAAATCTTTCACATATCCTGCCCTATTTGCCTTATTCTACTGACCCGAAAGATTCCTTGGATCCACTCCTTAACCTAAAGATGCTTTTTATCGACCCCAAACCTAAAAAGCTGTTGTCTGTTTTGAACGATTGGAGTCTTTGCACATTAGGGGATTTAAAGCCTTCTTATGAACTCAAAAGCGATCATTATTTTTATGATATGGTATTTCATCTGGTTTTGGATGCTTGCCATTTGATTTATGTGAGGCTTTAAACTTAACTATTTAATTAAATCAATATTGAAACTCTTTAAGACTCTGAGCTTTAATCTAGCTAACAACCTATTACAATTCATAACGTAAATTCATATAGTAGTTTAACGAAGGAAAACTAATACCTTGACATGGAATTATATTTGTTATAAATTTGAGCAGTTAACATTTTAGCAATATGTCTTTATTAATCCCTAAAATTATTAAAAAGAAGAAGTCTAAAAAGACTAATTCACCCGAATTAGGTAGTGCTATCGTTAAAATCGCGCATAAACTTTCTTCTAAAAGATCTGGAAGCCAAGTAGTTAAAATAGGTGATAAGTATTATAGAATTAAAGAACTGGGGTAATAAATGAATATAGCATTTACCACCATTCTGATTTTTTTACTTTTAGCCCCAGGTTTCTTAGCAAGAATTGCTTTCTTCTCCTCAAAGGTTAGTATAAGAGACCGTAATAAAAACTTAATTAATGAACTTACTTGGTCAATTATCCCTTCTTTGACCATACATATAATCGCAATTACTTTAATAGAGTTTTTCACTAATTATGAGATCGACTTTAATCAATTAGGACACCTAATTTTAGGCGTTACTGATAAAAATGCAATTAATAAGAACTTTGGGCAATTAAAGCAATACCTATACCCTATATTTTTTTACAATCTCTCAGTTTTTTCTTCATCGATTTTAATGGGGTACTCATTGCAAAAGGTTATTCGAAAATATGGATTCGATAGAAGGCTACGCTACTTAAGATTCTCAAATAAATGGCATTATATCTTTACTGGTGAATGCTTAGACTTTCCCGATGTACCGGATGATTACGAAGAAATAACAGATAAAATAATAAATGTTCTATGTAAAGTAAATGAGAAGACCATACTGTATACAGGTGAATATTTTAATTATTACATTGACAATCATGGAGATCTTGAGGCAGTACATTTAAAATATCCAATAAGAAGATATTTAGAAAATGATGCTAATGATAAAAACAAATATTACTCTATTGAAAGCAGGTATCTAGTAATACCTAGTTCCGAAATTATCAATATAAATTTTAGATATTTTAATAAAACCGAGCTGAGTGAAAGTGATTTAACGGAAGAAGAAAAAGAAAATTTAATCACGGTAGATAATTCAAATTAAATCATGAATTATCTACACCTCATTTAAATATTCCCCAATCTCCTCTTACGCTTCTTCCTTTTCTTCCTTGGAACTTCTCCTAACTCCCCAGAATCAGGAACAGGCCTAAGCAGAAAATCAAGAATATCAATGGTGCCACTAACAATTTTATGATTAAGGTCAATTTCTTTTCGATCTTTTGTTGCTGTTCTTGCTGCTGTTGAAGCTCCGTTTTTACCACTTCCATTTTGGAATTCATTTTTACCCAACACTGATAATTGGTCTCGATCTGATCGTTCTGTCTGTCCAGTTTTCTGCTGATGTACAGCAGACTGTCCTGCATCTTGGGAATGTACCCCATGAACTCGAGTTGTTTTTTTATCATTTCCTGATAGCCCTCCTGGGTATTTTGATGTTGTTCTTGCGTTTGCCTGGCCAATTGCTTGGCAATCTCTAGTTTGCTCATAGTGTAAGGTATTTGCGATGTTCTTCCATTTGAATTGGTTGCCCAGGGATTGTCCTTTGGCCTTAAAACCATCATAACAATAGGCTACTCCTGATACCCTGCCGGTACTGGCCTGGTTGAACAACAGGTTGGCTCCTGAAGCCTCTACTTGATGGATA
>JGI2924J29684_1077710_pt1 | contig 21162 bp, 22 predicted proteins | sample BenlonsequencITS_FD_29684 | JGI IMG/M metagenome (IMG submission 29684)
GAGCAGGACTTGATCCTTGTACGGCAATGAGGCTTGAACTTAAAATAAGGCCTGGTGAGACCAAAACAGTGATATTTTTAGTAGGTGAAACAGATAGTAACCATGCAGCAGAAGAGATTATCAAATACTATCATCAACCTGAGAAGATCACTGATGCCTTTACCGAAGTTAAGCGGTATTGGGACAGAGTACTAGGAAACATTCAGGTACAGACTCCAGAACTGTCCATGAATTTGCTTTTAAACAGATGGCTCCTTTATCAAACGGTAGTTTGCCGTTTATGGGCGCGCTCAGCTTTTTATCAATCGGGAGGAGCCTATGGTTTTAGGGATCAGCTTCAGGATGTGATGGCTCTGGTATATACGAATTCATCAGTTACTCGACAACAGATTCTCATTCATTGTAAACATCAGTTCAGAGAAGGGGATGTGCAGCATTGGTGGCATGCGGAAAAAGGAAAGGGAATACGTACTAAGTTCTCCGATGATTTGCTGTGGTTACCGTTTGTGACTATCCACTATATTGACCGAACTGGGGATACAGGTGTTTTAGATGAAGTAACTGAGTTTTTAGAAGATGAACCATTAAAAGACGGTGAGGATGAACGATATTCGATTCCAACTGTTTCGGAGGAGCAGGGCACTGTATATGAGCATTGTCTGCGTGCCATTGAGAGAGGTTTAAAGTTAGGTGAGCATGGTTTACCCCTTATCGGCTCCGGGGATTGGAATGATGGCTTTAGTCGTATAGGACACAAGGGCAAAGGGGAAAGTGTTTGGCTGGGCTGGTTTTTATATATAACTCTGACTCGCTTTGCAGACCTTTGTAATTTACGTCAAGATCAAGAGCGAGGAATCCGCTACCGCAAGCTAGCGGAAGAACTCCTCAAAAATATTGAACAGCATGGTTGGGATGGAGGATGGTACAGACGTGCCTATTTCGACGATGGAACCCCCTTAGGATCCTCTCAGAATTCTGAATGCCAGATTGATGCGCTAGCCCAGTCATGGTCTGTACTTTCAGGAGCAGCTAGGAGTACTCGTACTAAGGATGCAATGTTAGCTCTAGAGCATTATTTATGGCGAAAAGAAGACGGCTTACTTCTCCTTTTAACCCCGCCGTTTGATAAGCTATTGCCTGATCCCGGTTATATAAAAGGATACGTTCCCGGCGTTAGGGAAAATGGAGGACAATACACCCATGGAGCCGCTTGGGCTATATTAGCTTACACGACTTTAGGGGAAGGGGACAAAGCAACTGAACTTTTTCAAATGCTGAATCCTATTTATCATGCTAGAACAGAACATGAAGTGAATCGCTATAAGGTTGAACCATATGTAATGGCGGCAGATGTTTATGCCACGCACTCACATGTAGGACGAGGCGGATGGACGTGGTATACCGGAGCTGCAGGGTGGATGTATCAGGCTGGGGTAGAAGGTATCTTGGGCTTTAGACGTCTTGGAAATTCTTTAGTTTTGAAACCATGTATTCCTAGTCGCTGGGCGGGCTTTAGCATGACTTACCAATATGAAACTACAAACTACGAGATTAAGGTAGAAAATCCAAATTCTCGCTCCTCCGGATGCCAGAAAATAATGCTTGATGATAAAGAGTTAGAGGAACCTGTAATACTCCTCAAGGATGATGGTCAAACACATAAAATTCATTTAATCCTTTAATGGGATTGGAAATGTGGTTAAGAATATTGTAAAGTAGGGAGGAGGGGGTTGAAAGGATGGATTTTTATCGCTCCTTATCTGAGCATTATGATGAGATATTTCCGTTAAAGGAACCGCTGAAGTCATTTTTAGCTGATTATGTGACCCAAGAAAAGCTAAAATCAATCTTGGATATTGGCTGTGGTACCGGGACATTTGCCTTAGAAATTAGTCGAATGGGTTTAAAAGTACTTGGTGTTGATTTAAGCGATGAGATGATTGGAATTTCCAAGAAAAAGGCCCAGGGGTTTGGGGGAGACGCATCCTTCGCAGTTGCAGACATGCGGGATCTAAGCACAATCGAGACAGAATTCGAAGGTGTATTATGTTTAGGAAATACCTTAGCACATGTTTCCAGTGAATCTGAACTAAATTATGTAATTGCTGAGTTCTTGAAAAAGGGAACTCACCTGTTAGTTCAAACAGTTAACTATGACCGGATGTTGGCTGCGAGAATTCGTGAGTTTCCTGTCATTAAGACCTCTCATCTAACATTTTATCGTTTCTATGATTATAGGCCCGATGGGAAAATTGACTTTTCAATGAAGATTGAATTTCCAGATACCAAAGAAGTTGTCTCTGGGGTCAATATTTTATTTCCAATCACAAGTGCTGTTTTGAAAAAGGCCTTACTCGAGGCAGGTTGGGAGATATCTGGGGTGTGGGGTAATTATGAAAAAGCACCTTGGACGGAGAATTCTCCGGCAACAATTATCGCTGCAAAACACAAACTAGTTAAGGAGTGACCTCACATAAAGCCGGTAGCCTTTGCTTATCAAGGGTTACTGGCTTTTTTTTATCGTATTTTAAATAGCCTTTAAAAAAGAAATTCTTCACTTTTGGTATAATTTTAAAGGAATTTAAGGCAATATGGTGAATAAGTAGAGTATTTAAACTATGTCAGATCATACCAATATTGATGCGTTTAAGGTACCTCTGAAGGCTTATGAGATGTGGTCTAAGACTTATAAAAGGAGAGATAGAAACAATGAAAAGTGTGCTCGATATTTTTTCTAAGAGACAACCCTGTGATGAAACAAATTATATTTTTAAATATGTTGAAGACAAATTCAAAGGTATTGATGCAGTCGAACCAAAGCTTGAATATCCAATCCATAGGAGGATGGTGGGGCACTTTGTAAAACTATTTAATAATGAACGTCAAATGGCTAATTCAGCAAAGAAACTATTGAATATTGCAGCTGTTTTAAGTAGCTTTGACGTAAATATGTCGCATATTGCTCAAAAGCTTATTGATTTTGCAAAGAAAATGGCCCTTTTAAGTGAGTCAAATCTAGCAGTTGTAGAACAAACTAATGCTGGGATGAGTGAGGTGAATTCGACGGTGGAAAAAACCTCGAAGACATTATCCCAGTTATCTGAAGCTTCAGAAGATCTTGTTCGAAATAATCATATTAGTTTAAATCAACTTAAGGAAGTAAATGAACTGAAAGACAATGTTATGCTTGATGCTAATATTATGGGTGAAAAAATCGCTCAATTAGTTGAAATGGCTAACAGAGTTAATGAAATAGTCCTCGGGGTGGGGGAGATAGCGGAACAAACAAATTTACTAGCTCTTAACGCTTCAATTGAGGCAGCGCGTGCTGGAGAAAACGGACGTGGTTTTTCTGTTGTTGCTGAAGAAATTCGTAAATTGGCAGATGACACAAAAAGAAGCCTCGAAGGCATGAGGTCTTTCGTTGGAAACATTCAAACTGCTGCCCAAGAAGGTAAGCAAAGCATGGATAATACAATGTCTTTAACCGAAAAAATGAGCCTAAAGATTGAAACTATCACTGATACTATGGAAAAAAATGTGGAAATGCTGCAAACAACTATCCGAGATGTACAGTTTATTAATCAATCAATGGAAGGTATAAAAATTGCAACTAATGAAATTAATCAGGCTATGGAAGTGTCGAGCCGTGATGCTGAGGAGTTGACTATGATGACCAAAATCATTCATAGTGACGCCCTAGCTAGCGCTGAATCAGCTAAAGAAATTGCTATTATTGATGACGAAATATCTAGTATTGTTAAGGAGCAGATGAGTTCATTAATTGGCAGTAGTAATGCTTTAAACAACGAAGAATTTCTTGCTACTATTATCGAGGCTAAAAAGGCGCATACCAAATGGTTGGAAAACTTGAAGAAAATAGTTACTGATATGAAGATTTATCCGCTGCAGACAGATGGGACTAAATGCGCTTTCGGGCATTTTTACCATGCAGTCCAAGTGTCCCACTGTTCCATAGCTGAAGAGTGGAATAAAATTGAAGCTATTCATAATGATTTGCATAAAATAGGGCAAATTGGAATTGAGGCGGTAAAAGCAGGGCAACATGTAAGTGCTCAAGAATCCTATAGCAAGGCAGAAGCCTTATCAAAAAGTATTTTCACCCAACTGGATAAGGTTACAGCTGAGGTTGAAGATATGTCGACTAAAGGTATTAGTTTATTTGGGAGTACAGAAATTGACCAGTCCTGTAATGGGAAATGCGCTGAGTGCTAGGTATGTGCCCGGTGAATGATTAAGGAAGCCCTGATACCTTAAGGGCTTCCTTTTCCAGCCATTGAAAATTTGTTATTGTTTTCAGCTCCCTTAGGCTATACCGTTAAGTCGGTCATATATAACCTCTCGAGCACCTACAGTCAAAATTACAATTAAATTTTCTTGAGAAAAGATAGTGTAAACAACTCGGTGTTCCTTAGTACCACAGCGGAAAGATACTCGATAAGTTTCATAAAATGGCCCGCGAAGTCGCTTAAAAGCAAACGGATCTTGTTCTAAGCATTCAAAAACTGCTGGTATTTCCTTGAGTTCTTCCTTACGCAGAACTACTAGATCATGAACACCCCGGGTAGTAATCATGACATTGAATGGTCCTCTATCAGTCTTGTGAATTCCCAGTGATGATAAAGCTTGAGCTTCCCACCACCTAATACATTGACCATTTTTATGGGCTCTATGGGCTTCTTCCGATAAACGATCTAGGACAGTGCTCAACTTAAGCTTATGCTCTAATAATTTGTGTTTAAGACAATCCCCATTACAGCCTTCTGCCAGTAAATCGCTAATAATTAAGTCTTCAAAGAAATCTGAGAGTGGTCGAACTGAGCGTTCAGCTGTTCGTACAAATACTTTTCCTTCAGAATCGACACATAAATCTAGGGTATCTTCTTCTACTAGTCCAAATAGTTCACGTAGTTCTTTGGGTAAAATTATTTCTCCTTTTGTTCCAACCTTTACCCGATAGGTTTCCATAAATATTCCTCCTTTAACTTAATTTTAATTGGGTTAAGGCCGGTAGGGGGTGTTACTATTATAGTTTCAACAATAATCTGAATATTCCTCCTTTAACTATATGCAAAAGAAAGTTTTTTTGAGCTTACCATATTTAATAAGTTGACTTTTCTTGCCGGAGTCATTAATATATGGGAGCAAAACGCAAAAATTTTGTAGTCTTATCAATGGAATACTATGAGGTTATATTAGTATACACTTAGGGGGTGACAACTTTGGCTAAAAAAAACTATTATAGTGTTAAACAAGGTCACAAGACAGGCATCTTTAATAATTGGCCCGAATGTCAAGCATCCGTTAAAGGGTATAAAGGTGCAATCTATAAAGGATTTGAAACAAAGCCTGAAGCACTTGAATGGTTAAATAACTCAATAAGTCCGAACCATAAGGAAAGCACAAGTTTTAATCTACACGATTCTTCGATTAACAATGTTGACTATGAGGTCTATACTGATGGTAGCTTTGTAAACGGAAAATATTCTTATGGTTATGCGTTTGTTAAAGATGGGGAAGTGGTTCTCGAAAGTAATGGGGTTGGAGAAGATCTAGAGGCCGCCGCCATGAGGAATGTTGCGGGAGAAATCGCAGCGGTACAACATGCTGTAGAAAAAGCAAAATCATTAAACGTTCGGATACGGATTTTTCATGATTACTCAGGTATTTCTCATTGGGTTACTGGGGATTGGCAAGCAAAAAATAAATTCACTCAAGCGTACGTTAAGTTCATGAGAGAGCATCAAGGTTTATATGAGTTTCAAAAAGTTGCTGGTCATAGCGGTGATCGTTTTAACGATTACGTAGACCAGTTAGCAAAGAAGGCTCTGGGGATAGGATCAAAGTAATTTATATAAATAGCTGCATGTCTGAGTCAAGAGCATCGGATAGATATTCTTTGGCTGTTATAATTTCAACTTCCGGCAGTAGTTCCTCAGGTTTAAAGCCCATTACGTCAACAGATAGTTTACAGCCGTAGAACTTTACTCCCTTTTTCCGGGCTCCATTGAGAAAGTCGGTTAATGAAGGTGCTTTGTCATCTTCCATCATTTCAAGAAGCATTTGTTTTCCGAGGCCAACCATGTTCATCCGTGAAAGAGGTAATTCTTCAGGCCCTTTAGGTGTAACCATTCCAAACATTTTTTCGTAAAGAGTTTTGTCATCTGATGTAGCCTTTTCCGGATCGCGAACTAGACAGAGCCCCCAAAATGCAAAAAACATTGTCACATCTACATCCAATTCTCGGGCAGAATTAGCTAGTATCAGTGCTGCTAGAGCTTTATCATAGTCTCCGCTAAACACAAGTAGATTCATTTTCTTGTTCAATTTGTGCAACCCCTTTACTGATCATCTTTCAAGCCTATTATAAGTAGAAATAAGCTTTTATATAAGTTGATCAGATGTAAGATGTTGGATGCTTGGCGATTCTTTCAAGTAATTGAATTAGAATATCGATCTCATTAAAATCATTGTATAACCCAAAGCTTATACGAACCACCCCTGGGCGGGGAATGTCTCGACGTTTCCGATAGAGTTCCATTTGCTTTGGAGAAATCCCTAATAGACTTTGAATGTAAGGTTGAGTACAAAAGCAACCGGTTCTTACAGCAATTCCCGCCTGATTGGATAATATTTTTGCTACTTGTTCATGAGCAATCCCTTTAATGTTAAAAGGAATCACTCCGATTCTAGGTTCGCCAGGTACAGTATGAGAGTAAACTTTGATACCGGGAATGGAATTGAGCTTTGAATTTGCATAGTTAGTTAGTTGATTTTCGTAGTGATCTATATTTTTCATGCCCAATCCGCTGAGAGTTTTAATCGCTGCTGACAGAGCAACAACTCCCATCAGGTTAGGAGTTCCTGCTTCTTCGTTATGAGGAGGCTTTTCCCAAACTACCCAATTATGGGTTACGGTTTCTGCTGTCCCTCCTCCCACAAACTCAGAAATACCTCTATTGAAGGTTTCTTCAGGTCCGATAAGTACACCTGTTCCGAAAGGAGCATACATTTTATGAGCAGAAAATACGAGGTAATCAATGGATTGCAGCGAGTTTTGAGGATTCATATTTATAGAATTATGCGGAACTAACTGGGCCCCGTCGACGAGAATTTTTGCATTATAGCGGTGTGCCAATTCAGCAATTTTATGTATCGGGTTTACATATCCTGTAACATTAGAGGCACCCGTAACAGTTACAAGCTTAACATTCCCTTTATGTTTTGCTAATCTGGTCTCCAAATCTTCGAGGCTTAATTTTCCAGAGGGATCTGTCTGTACATAATCCACTTGATATTTGTTTCTCCAAGGGAGATCGTTGGAATGGTGTTCCATCCAAGTTGAGAGTATAACACTTTTTTTGTTCCCATCCCATAAGCGATAAGATAATTTATTAAGAGCTTCTGTTGTATTTTTCACAAAGATGACTGTATCGCGAAAAGAATCAGCATTAACAAATTTTAAGATTGTAGATCTTGCTTCTTCATAAACCTTCGAAGAAAGCTGTGATTTATAGCCTGTTCCACGATGGATTGACGAATACATACCTGCAAAATGATTTATCTCTTCCATGACAGAAACAAACGGTGGAGTAGAAGCGGCGTTGTCGAAGTTTATGGCTGTTGTATATAGACCGTTAGAAAGTGGGATCTTAGTATCAGCTCCGACAATCAAATGTCTATAATTAGATCGGGATAGTTTAAAATTCAGATTCATTTAATCACCTCTAGCTTAAGATATCTTAGGCTTTATGCTCTGTTAGCATGATATTTATCTATAGACAAAAAGGTGACAAAATTTTTGGCGTACATGATATTAATGATACAGAAACATACTATAATCGGAGTGAATAAAGATAAGTGGAGGTAGATATGAAAAAGACTGGTGAGATACAAAGACACACTGAAGGGTATACAAGTGCTAAATATGATTCTCGAAGTGCGGAGTTTAAGCAGGAACAAAAGGATGCTAAAGAGTCTGCGGAAAAAGGTCAATAAGGATTTAGTAGTTCATTTATCTGTGAGCTTGGGTGAGTGAAGTCTGGTCATTATTCAATGAAGCTGTAACAAATTTATGTTACAGCTTCATTGATTTATCAGGGACTCTTGGGTTTATTGGTAGGGCTAGTTGGTACCTTTTTCTTATCATTATCCGAGTTTAAACTCTGGTCATCAAGATTAGCGGCATGAGTTCTAGATTTGTCTGTATTTTTATTGCTCATTATTTGTTTTCTCCTTTTTATTAGTAATCGGGTAACCAATGCTAGGGTTTCCTAATTAATTGGTTCTAATACTTATCAAACCATTGCTGGTATCATTTTTATATTTCACAATAAATCAAATACCCTATTGACTATTACCAGGTTTTAAGGTGTACTAAGAGTATTAGATTGAAAATTGAGATAATAATATTGAGCTTAAATGGGGAGCAAAGGAGATTCACAGATTGCCTTATATAGATGTATTAGGGAAGAAAACGTATTTTCAACAAAGTGGTAATTTCCAAGCGGGTCTGAAGACAATACTTTGTGTACATGGAGCTGGGGGAACCAGTGAGAATTGGATCTATCAGTTATCAAACTTTAATAAATGTAACATGATTGCACCAGATCTTCCGGGCCATGGCCTGTCTGAAGGTTCGCCCTCAGACAGTATTAATGAGTATCGAGATTTTGTTTTAAACTTTGCGCAGGCCTTAGAAATGAGTTCATTTGTCCTTATGGGCCATTCGATGGGAGGGGCAATAGCTTTAGAGTTTGCCATTGCGCATCCAATAGTTTTAAAAGGTTTGATTATTGTTGGTAGTGGGGCAAGGCTGCGTGTAAATCCTTCTGTACTGGATGCCTTGTCCAAGGGTAGGTGCCCAGTCGAGAATATTGAGTACAGCTACTCCAAGAATTCATCTCCAGCTATTCTAGACAAGGCAAGGTTAGCAATGAATGATGTTCCAATTGATGTTCTTAAAGCTGATTTTTATGCTTGTAATAAGTTTGATATTATGAATCGCCTAACTAGGATAGAAATACCTGTTTTAGTAATATGTGGAGAAGAGGATCGGATGACTCCTCTTAAATACTCGGATTACTTGTGTAACAATTTACCTAATTCAAATTTAGTACCTGTTAATAATGCTGGTCATATGGCTATGCTAGAGAGACCGGATCAGGTAAATGGGGCAATAACCAAGTTTCTGGAAATGCTTTAATAAAAGAATTTTGGAAATACATTTCTGTTAGCATGATTAAAATCAAACTATGATACACCACTTCAGAGGTGGGGATATCATAGTTTAATTTTGTTTTATAGAAGGTTTATGCAAAATGTGTATAATTAGAGATAGTCATATCACAAGTTAAAATCGATATAGAAGTGAGTGAGATGCAAAATGACTAAAAGCATAAGAGCCTACGTTAACGTTGCTATTGAGGATTATGACGAATCTATGCTAAACCATGTCGTTGAACTAATGAAGGATTCGTTAAGAGAACAGGTCTTAGATCTTATCCTAGAAGATAAATGGGAAATACAAGAAAACAGACGTACACTGTTTAGAAATGGAGAAGGGGTGTGGGAATCACACCAGATCGAAGATGGTAGAGAGACTAAAGACTCCTTGGAAGTTATGACTGTAACTGTCCAAGGAGAAGTATTAAGCGATATGTAAAAAAAGGAAGGTGATACTTTGTCAGTCGATGAGAAAGTCCTACATAAAGTGCGGGCATTACTAAACTTGGCGAGAAATGGGGGGGATCCAGAAAGTAATGAAGCTAAATCTGCCCTATTAATGGCTCAGCGTTTTATGGCTGAAAATGGAATTGACGAATTAGAAATCAACACTTCTAGAGAAGCAGATTATAAAAAAGAGATACTCGATGATTATGCTACTGAATTTGAGAAACTGTCTTGGTGGAAAAAGAGTCTTGGCAAAGTAATCGCTCAGAATTTTAGGTGCTATTCTTATCTGAATAAATGTAATGGGTATACCAGGCTAGCATTCATGGGATTAAAAGAAGATGCAGAAATTGCTGTTATAGCCTTTAAATTTGCTACGGATTCTATCCGGCTTGGAGCTGACCTATTTATGAAGAATTATCGCATGGAATATCTAAAGCTAGAGGGACAGCGCCCCAGTCTTACCCAGCAAAGAGGAGTCAGAAACAATTATGTTGAAGGTTGGATCTCAGGATTAGAGGCCCAGTATGCACAACAAGTCAGCAAAGAGGGATGGGGATTGGTTCTTGTTAAAGATGCACTAGTTATCCAGACTTATAAGAATATGGAATTAGGCCGTGGGAAAACATCTCAACATACCCGAAAGGACAGTCTGGCAGGTAAAGCAGCATATGAAAAAGGATATAGAGATGGCAAAGGTTTTAGTACTGTCCCTCATGGAAGGTTGAAAAAAAATCAATAAACTTGCCATTTAGATCTCCTCACCTTATGATATAAAAGAATAAAAAAACGTTTAGCACTTGAACTGAGAGAGGTTGATCCGGATGGCGAAAATTGAACTTATTGCAACAGCAGCCTTTGGCTTAGAATCTATTGTTGCACGTGAACTCAAACAACTGGGGTATGATGATATAATTGTAGAAAATGGAAAGGTAATACTTAAAACTGATGAATTGGGAATCTGCCGAACAAATTTATGGCTCCGAAGTGCGGATCGTGTTTTATTAAGAATAGGATCTTTTGAAGCTCGAACCTTTGAAGAGCTTTTTCAACAAACCAAATCTCTACCTTGGGAAGATTGGCTCTCCATAGATGCTAATTTTCCTGTTCAAGGGAAATCCGTAAAATCGAAACTGTATAGTGTTTCCGACTGTCAAGCCATTGTAAAAAAGGCGATTGTTGAACGTCTCAAAGAAACATATAATTGTAACTGGTTTGAAGAGAGTGGTCCTCGTTATCAGATCGAAGTAGCGCTATTAAACGATAATGTCACTTTAACAATTGATACTTCTGGGATCGGTTTACATAAACGAGGATATCGAAAACTTGCAGGACAAGCCCCCCTTAAAGAGACATTAGCGGCAGCTATGATTCAGCTCAGCTATTGGAATAAAGATCGGGCCTTAATCGACCCCTTTTGCGGAACAGGAACTATTCCCATTGAAGCTGCCTTAATAGCGCAAAATCGTGCTCCAGGCCTAAAGAGAAGCTTTGCAGCTGAAAAATGGCCCCAAATTCCTAGGGGACTCTGGCAAGAAGCCTGGCAAGAGGCCCTGGATCTATGGGAACGAGAGACTACATTAAATATCTATGGTTCTGATATTGACCCTAAAGCTTTGGAGTTAGCTCGAATCCACGCCATAGAAGCTGGTGTTGAAGGAATTATACACTTTCAGCGCTTGCCTGTTGCCGAAGTAAGATCCCGATTTAGCTTCGGGCATCTTATTGCAAACCCACCTTATGGAGAACGACTTGGAGACATTGATGATGTCAAAGGGTTGTATCAAGAACTTGGAGAAACTTATAAACGTCTCAACGACTGGTCGCTTCATATATTAACCAATTTTCAATCCCCAGAAACATTAATCGGAAGACGCTGGGACAAAAGTCGTAAGCTCTATAATGGTCGATTAGAATGCCATTACTATCAATTTTTTGGCCCTCGACCACCTAGATAACATTTAAGGAAATTATAATGAACTAATCTAATAATTAGAAGTATTGAATTAGTTCATTATATTAATGAAGAAAAAAATGGGCTTTAGAATTCATGTTGAGGAAAATTCATGAATTCGGCCCATTTTTTATTTCTATTTCACTAAAATTTGCGGTTCACCTTTTAGTGAACGAATATCTTTGATTGCCCGTTCAACTTCTTCTTCAAGTCCTTCTAATACAAGTGTAACCGAGCCTTCTGATCCGTCGACCCCTCCTGCGGCAATACAAGACGCTTCAACATCATAAAGAGTTTCTAGAGCTGTTAATTCTGTCACCACTCTAGCTCCAACCATCGGGATCAGTCCAACCTTATTACCGATGGCTTGGTCAAGTGTAGAATTTGTCATAAATTCCACGGATTTACGGACATCGGGAACCATTTTTTCCAGTCCGATTGGAACAATTAATTCAATACCTCTAGCATATATAATCCCTTGGGCAGCCCCAATTGTTCCTCCCATGGAGTCTGAAACCATTACTGCGGCTAAACCAGTGTGATCCACTGCGTTGCCACCCTTGATAAAGATATCTCCCCTCTTCAATTTTGGCAAATATTCTTTCCAAGGGATTTCCTGTGCTTGTCCTTGAATAATTACGTAGGGTTGAGTTTTTTTAGAAGATTTGCTTATTCCTAGCTCACCATTGGTAACAATGCCCATTGTATAGCCTGTTTTGTCTTCGATTTGAACTCCTAACAATTCTTCAGCTACATAGGCATTCGTAGTTCCGCCGGCAACAATAATAGTGTGTTTTTCTAAGGCGTTTTGTACACTAGGCAATCCAATTGTTCCTTTGGCGATAAGTCGTTTTGATTCACTTGAGGTCAGAGTAACTAATGCTTTCATTGATACCCTCCTTATATTTAGAACATAACCAGATAATCATATGTTATACCAAAATTTAAGAATAATAAAGTTATTAGACAGTAGCTACCTAAACAGGTAAGTTATAAATGCAAGGCTCTATTTTCTTTGCTTTTACTGTTCTAAAGACTCTGTGGGATATGGATATTAAAACGGTAAAATGTGGTAACAATTTTACTGCAAAGGCATAATTTGAATTAAGAAAAAAACCCATAAAACACAGGAAATGGAGGAATATAAAATGGCATTTGGCGGAGTTGTTGATGGAGCAAGTGGACCTAACTGGTTACCGGGGATTGCAGTTGTAGTAGTTATTATCCTTCTACTCATCGCAATGGGAATTGTATTCTAGTCTAAGACTCTGGTTGATTTGAAAGGAGGAAATTGCATGTACGGATACGGAGCAGGATGTGGTGTTGGAAGTTATGTAGGTGTTGGAATTATTTCAATTGCTATTCTCATTCTAATTGCCCTTGGTGTAATCTTCTAAAATTTATAAAATGTTAAAGAGCATTCAAGTTTATGGAGTGCTCTTTATTACTTTTTTAAATTACAAAACATAAGTATTAACTAAATATTTAATTTAATTGGCTATATATTGCTGATTTATAATAATTAGAAAGGATAAAAAGTGAAAGAATGTACATATTTAGGGAAAATCCGAATGAATAGTCATCAATATATACAATTGTATTATGAGAAATGATAATTTTACAAGGCATACAAACTCACTTAGACTATAATGTGCAAAGATAACAAGAGAAGGAGGTTGGGGATTGTGATTCTTAGTATTATTGCGTATCTTTCCATTGGTCTTTTCGTAGGTATATCGGTTTTCAAAGCGTATAAGTTTGCGAAGATGCCCTTTCATGGAAGAATGGATCTTTATCCTGTCCCTAAAGAAAAAGGTTTCGAACATGGTGGATCATACTACGAGGAAACAGCTTGGTGGACTAAACCACATGAAGTCTCTCACATGAGAGAAATTGCCGAAATGCTTAAAGAGATCTTATTTATCAAAAAGCTGTTTGAAAATCAACGACCTTTCTGGTGGATTTCTTACGCACTCCATTTAGGAATTTATTTCTTAATGGCCTGGACAATCCTTTTAGTTGTGGGTGGATTGTTTGAAGTTAATGGAATTTCAGTAACCGCAAGTACTTCAAGCATACTGGGTCTCTTGGTCTATTACGTTACTGCTTTAACAGGTTATTTTGGGCTGGCGCTTGCAACCCTGGGTTCAGGTTTATTATTTCTACGCAGAGCGTTTGATAATACGCTTAAAAAGTACACTACACCTCAAGAGTACTTCAATCTTTTATTGATTTTCGCTGCACTTTTTACTGGAATTTTCACATGGGGAAATGACTTAAGCTTTGGTTATGCCAGAGAAGTGACTGCAAACCTTGTAACATTTACGCCCTTTTCAGCTAATGGCCTGCTTACTTTGCACATTTTTCTTGTAGGTATCATGTTAATTTATATTCCGATCAGCAAAATGAGCCACTATGTTGGGAAGTATTTTACGTTCCATAAGGTTCTCTGGGATAATAATCCGAATCTAAAGGGGAGTGGAGTTGAACAGGAAATCAAGAAGGCATCTTCATTCCGTCCAAGCACATCTTGGTCTGCGCCTCATATTAATCCACCCGCCGCACCCGAGAAATAGGTTGATTCGTCTAAGTTAACTTTATGGAAAGAGGGATCTAAGACATGCTAAATCAAAGAGATTTACGTCCAAAAGATATGGGACGTTCAGATGAGCAACTTATTAAGTTGGACAATCTCATACCCTTATTAGCGCCATACGACAAACCAGGGATGGAACCCCCTTTAACTGATCCCAAGCCTGCCTGGAGAGAGAAATTCTGTACATCTTTAGATGGATATGTCGGGATCGATACCCTGACGCGACCAAAATCTAAAGAAGAAGAAGATGAATTTGTTCGCAAGTTTTTGAGCGGTTTGGAAAAAATCTTTTCTGATGCCAATAATGGTGTATTACAGCCTCTCCTACTGTCTTTCGAATACTGTGCAAAATGTAATACTTGTTCAGATGCCTGTCATATTTATTCTGCTACAGGAAATAATGAAATGTATAGACCTATTTTCCGTTCGGAAGTTTTGCGTAAAATCGTGAAGAAATATTTTACAACGAGTGGAAAACTGCTTGGCGGATTTGTTGGAGCGGATATTGATGTCAATTGGGAAACAATTGCTCGATTAGGTGAGTTAGCCTATCGCTGTAACCTCTGTCGACGTTGTGCGCAAACATGTCCATTGGGCCTAGACAATGCGATCCTTTCCAAGGAAATCCGTAAGATTTTCAGCCAAGAAATGGGGATTGCCCCAACACCACTCCATGCTAAAGGAACGATGTTGCAAATTAAGACCGGTTCATCAACAGGATTAAGTAAGCCAGCATTTCTAGACACTTTAGAGTTTTTAGAAGAAGACACCGAAGAAAAATTTGGCATTAAGCTCAAGTTTCCTGTTGATAAAAAAGGTGCTGATATCCTAGTTCTCCATAATGCTGGAGAGTTTATGGCTTGGCCCGAGAACCCAGTGGCCTTCGCTATTCTATTTGATGCAGCGGGCTTGAATTGGACACTTAGCAGCGAAATTATGGGGTATGACAGTGTAAACTACGGTCTTTGGTATGATGATTACCAAGCCAAAAAGATTGCTTTGATGCAGATGAAGGTTGCAAAAGAATTTGGCGTCAAGAGAATGGTTGTAGCTGAGTGTGGGCATGCCCATAAGGCATCTATTATTACAGGTGATCGTATGACATCTGATAGGGTTCCCGTTGAAAGTTGTTTGCCTCTTCTTTGGGATATGGTTAGAAACAAACAACTAAAACTTGACCCAAGTAAAAATAACTTCCCGGTCACACTCCACGATCCATGTAATATAGTACGGCAAATGGGCATTGTTGAGCCGCAAAGAAACATTCTTAAAGCAATTGCTCCCCAGTTTAGAGAAATGACTCCACATGGTGTTGACAATTATTGCTGTGGTGGAGGTAGCGGTTTCGCCATAATGAACTACGCCAACTTCCCTGAGTTTAGAACTCAGGTTGCATCTCGAGTTAAATTCAACCAAATACTTGGAGCCTTTAAGGGAACTATGGAAGACGTATCTACTCCGAAATATATTTGTGCACCCTGTTCTAACTGCAAAGGGGCAATGCGCGGTATTTTAGAGCATTACGATGCGTCTGAGAAGTATAACCTTCAGTACGGTGGTTTAGTTGAACTTATGGTTAATGCCCTTGTATCGATGAAGAAACCTTTCCTTGAATTCTTGGAGTAGGATGTACTCTACCTGTATTTTTTAGCTATTTACAAATCCCAAAAGGCCATTTCAGAACTTTCTGAAATGGCCTTTTTTAAAGAATCCAAATAATGGAGAGTGAAGTATATTGGCCGTGCTCGGAGGCAATGATTGTAAATATAATTGATATAGAGCTAGCTTATGCTCCTCCATTTACAATAGCTATTGAAGTTCTTATTCACGCTGCAACAACGTTAAAAAATATTGGTTTAGGTTTTGCTAAGAGAACCAGTACAAAAACCGTCAGAACCGCCTTCAAGCCTGTGAAAAACTAAATTCTTGATACTCGAGTGGCGGAAGAAGTTGAAGGTAGTCCTCTGCCATTTAAAGAGTTCAGAGTTATAAGTTTATATGACTGATGAGAAGAAGGGATAAATACCATCCAATTGTTCAATATATCACTGTCTTGGGTCAAGGAATTAGAGGTCATGAACTGCGTGTTTACTTCAAAGAAGAGGGTTTAAGAAAGTTAATCTCTACAAAAGAGGAATTATTGTCTATAGAACATATTTTAAATACTCACTACAACCTTGGCCATGATTAAAAAACAATATAGTACAATCTGTATTATATATTGTACGAATGGAACTTCAGGTGTTAAATTATTTACATGGACTAGTGTTAATTTACACAAGTGAAAAGTTTTACAGTGTCCAATGTTTGATTGTTCTCTTTAATAGTTTAAGGAGGTGTATATTGTGTTTATCGTATCAATCGACGAAGATCTATGTTCGGGATGTGACTCTTGTACTGAAGGATGCCCCGCCCACCTGCTTGGATTTAGCGAGGACAAGGCTCATGTTACTGGTGACGAATCAGAATGCATGGGATGCGAAAGCTGCACTTCAGTTTGTCCGACTGGTGCTATCACTATCACTGAAATGTAAATAGACCCCATAAACTAAAAGACGGAGGGTGTGCCATGACAGAAAAGAATACGCCACTACTGGACGAACTTGAAAAAGGTAAATGGCCCAGTTTTGTGACGGAAATTAAACGCGCTGCAGTGAAGAGTGAAGCTGCAGGCGAATTGCTCCAAGTCTTGGAAAGATCCTATAAAGAGCGTAGAGGACACTGGAAACACGGTGGTATTGTTGGAGTTAGAGGTTACGGCGGTGGAGTTATCGGTCGTTATGTTGACGAGCCACAAACTTATCCTAACGTAGCTGAGTTCCATACAGTCCGTTTACTCCAGCCATCAGGATGGTTCTACAACACAAAAACATTACGTACGGTTTGTGATATTTGGGAGAAGTATGGTAGTGGCTTAACAAATATGCATGGATCTACCGGTGATATTATTCTTTTAGGTTGTAAAACAGAGCATATCCAACCTATCTTTGACGAGTTTAGTGAAGCTGGATTCGACCTCGGTGGTTCAGGATCTTGCCTAAGAACTCCTAACTGCTGCGTTGGACCAGGACGTTGTGAACATGCTTGTTATGATACCTTAGAAGCATGTTATAATATTACGAACGAATTCATGGATGAGCTTCATCGTCCTATGTGGCCATATAAGAGCAAAATTAAGTTTTCCGGTTGTGCAAACGACTGCACATCTTCAATTGCTCGTTCCGACTGCTCAGTAATTGGTACCTGGCGCGATACACTAAGAATTGACCAAGACGCTGTTAAAGAGTATGCTGCTAAAATTGATATTAAAGCAGCTGTCTGTGACAAATGCCCAACTAGCTGTCTGACCTTTAATGCTGAGACACAAGAACTCAGCGTAAAAGGAGAAGATTGCACACGTTGCATGCATTGTATCAATGTTATGCCTAAAGCTATCCAGCCAGGAAAAGAAAAAGGCGCAACCATCTTAATCGGTGGTAAATCAACCATTGTTCAGTCCGCCTTCATGTCTTGGGTTATTATTCCTTTCATGAAAATGGAAGCAGAAGACGACTTTGCCGAGTTTAAAGATCTTATGCGTCGTATCTGGGAGTGGTGGGATGAGCATGGCAAATCCCGCGAACGTATCGGTGAAACAATTTATCGCTTAGGAATGACTAAATTCTTGAACGGTATCGATGTTCCTCCTGTACCGCAAATGGTCTTCCGCCCACGTGCTAATCCGTATGTGTTCTGGAACCAAGATGACCTTGACAGAAGCGGAACAGCACTTGACGGATCAAAGCTCTAGTTTTAAAAATAATAAGTAGCTAACGAGAGGTGGATAACGATGGCAATTTTAGATCAAGGACCTCCGCATTATAAGAAGATGCTTCCTCCAATTGTAGAAGAGAATTATGGCAAATGGAAATATCATGAAATTCCTCGTCCAGGCGTATTAAAACATGTTGGTGAAAGTGGTGCAGCTCTGTATAGCGTCCGTGTTGGAACCCCACGATTAGTCAGTATTGATTTTATTCGCGATGTTTGTGTAATAGCTGACGAGTATTGCGATGGTTACCTTCGCTGGACAACTCGTAACAACATTGAGTTTTTAGTATCTGACGAAGCTAAACTCAATCCATTGCTCGAGAAATTAGAAGCTGAAGGTCTAAGTGTTGGTGGAACTGGACGTTCCGTAAGCAATATCGTACACACTCAAGGGTGGGTACACTGTCATACTCCTGCTACTGATGCTTCAGGCGTTGTTAAAGCAGTAATGGATGACTTATATGAGTACTTTAATACCATGAAGCTTCCTGCTAAATTAAAAATGGGCTTAGCATGCTGCTTGAATATGTGTGGAGCTGCACACTGCAGTGATATTGCAATAGTAGGTGTTCATAGAACTCCTCCTCGTATCAACCACGAAGTAATTCGTAAAGGTACAGAGATTCCAAGTCTTGTAGCTAGCTGCCCGACTGGAGCTATTCGTCCAGATCCGAAAAACAAGAGTGTTATCGTTAATGAAGATAAATGTATGTATTGCGGTAACTGCTACACAATGTCTCCAGCTATGGAAATCTATGATCCTAAGAATGATGGTATAGCCATCCTCATTGGTGGAAAGACTTCTAATGCTCGTACTTCGCCGAGCTTCTCTCGTATGGTTATTCCTTTCCTTCCAAACACCGCACCTCGTTGGCCTGAGACAACTGAAGCAATTCGAAAAATTGTTGAACTCTGGATTGCTAATGCTAATGATGGTGAGCGCGTTGGTGAGTGGGTTGAGCGGATTGGTTGGGAAAGATTCTTCACCATGGCTGAGCTTCCGTTCTCAGACATGTTGATCGACGACTATATCTTCTCAAGAGAGACGTTCCGTACTTCAGCACAATTTAAGTACTAATCTGAAGGAATAATGTAGAAAGTTGGTATTTAAAATGGCAAGAGGACCAGCAGATCCCGAAATTAAAGCTAAGGTTTTAGAATACCTTGGCAAAGTTCAAAAAGCTAAAAGCAGAGATGTTGCCGTAGCTATTGGAGCCTCAAAGAGTGATGTTGACAATGCAGTCAAGGAATTAACTGCTGAAGATCTCGTTGAGTACCTCTATATTACTACAACCTTCATTTGCTTAAAAGGTAAGGTTCAAACTCCAGACTAATTGAACTGATTCTACTACTCTAGATAGACATGATCATTATGAGTATATAGACCATCCTAAATACCCTATGTTCCTGTTTCTGCCGATTGGATCTGCATTATAGGAACGGGATTCAGGGTGGTCAATTTTATCTCATGAGAAAGATCAACCCTAATAACTATTTAACGTAATTTCTCTCCTGAAAAATATCTCCAAGAAAGGTGTGGGTATTATCAAATCTTTATTAACCAATGATCAGAGCATTAAAAATGTCCCTCGCTTAGTAATTGGAGCACCTCAGGGGCGGAGCGGAAAAACAACGTTTACCCTTGGACTACTCAGAGCTTTCGCACGACAAGGGTTAGCTGTACAGCCTTTTAAAAAAGGCCCAGACTATATTGATGCTAGTTGGCACTCAGCGGCCGCAGGTAAGACATGTCGTAACTTAGATTCTTTTTTTATGAATAAAACTCAAATTTGCAGCTCAATTCTTGATCAAGCTTCTGATAAGCAAATAACGATCATTGAGGGAGCTATGGGACTGTATGATGGTCTTGACCTTCAAGGTAGCAGCTCTACCGCTGAAATTGCTAAAGTCACTTGTACCCCGGTATTATTTGTGGTTGATGCCACACGTATGACTAGAAGTATTGCAGCAATGGTAATGGGGTACCAGCATTTTGATCCTGATGTTAAAATCGTTGGAGTTGTCCTTAATAAAGTAGCACGGGCTCGTCATGAAAAGGTTGCTAGAGAGGCTATAGAAGAGTTTTGTAAAATACCAGTTGTAGGGGCAATTCCTAAAGATGCAAATTTATGTATCCCAGATCGACATCTTGGCTTGGTTACCAATGGAGAGTATGCTGAAACGGAAAAATTGCTAGATTATCTTGCTGATGTAATTAGTGAACATGTTGATTTAACAAAGATTTTTGCCTTAGCACAAAATGCTCCGGAACTACCAAGTTATTCAGAGTCTATAGTTCTTAATTCGTCTCCAGATCTATCTTTTAAGAATAGAAGTATAAGGCCTAAGATAGGGATTATTCAGGACGCGGCCTTCAGTTTTTATTATCAGGAGAATATTGAAATTTTGAAACGAAGAGCTGATGTGGTTTCTATTAGTGCACTTTTGGATAATCAACTTCCTGATAATCTTGATGCGCTATATATTGGCGGGGGGTTTCCTGAGGTCTTTGCTCAAAGGCTCGAAGCTAATTGTTTATTGCGCGATGAGATACGACTTGCCGGAGAAAAGGGATTACCTATTTATGCAGAGTGCGGCGGACTAATGTATCTTGGCCGCTCTATTCGGACTTCTACTCAAAACTATGAGATGGTTGGGCTGCTTCCTTTTGATACTCAGATGGAAGGTAAGCCTCAAGGTCACGGTTATACTATTATGGAGACAAGTCCCGATCAGCTTTGGTTTCCAGATAAGACTCAAATTCGGGGGCATGAATTCCATAACTCTCGTGTTATTAATTTAGCACCTAATCTGAAGTTTGGTTTCAAGGTTAAGAGAGGTCATGGAATTGATGGTCAGCATGATGGACTTTGTTATAAAAATATATTTGCTGCATATAATCACATTCATGCTTTGGGTTGTCCGGAATGGGCTGAAGGTTTAATAAATATGGCTATACTTTATAGCAATACAAGATGGTCAAAGGCCAAAAAAATATCAGGCTAATATGAATTTTTAATAGTTCTTAAGTTTCTATTGATTAAAAATCACTATACTAATCAATAATAATAAAGCTTTCCAATATTGGAAAGCTTTATTATTATTGATT
>JGI2924J29684_1077708_pt1 | contig 21148 bp, 21 predicted proteins | sample BenlonsequencITS_FD_29684 | JGI IMG/M metagenome (IMG submission 29684)
TTCAGTACTGAAAGATTGGTATGAATTATATGGTTTCAGAGAGACTGGGTTGAAGAAATATGAGCATTTACCCTTTACTGTATGTTTCATGGAAAAGGCAGTTGAGAGGGTAGTTTGAGATAGGACCTTTCTTAAGGTTTCGAAGAATAGGCCGTCAGGATTTGTTGAATGAGCTCTTGCCGGCTTTCAGGCGTCTCGATTTTGAAGTGCTCAAGATAATCAGCTACTTGCTTAGGGGAACCTCTTCGGCCGACGATGGCATAAGCTAAGTAGAATAAACAGGTACCCCAATTGACCTTCTCCCCTTGTTTGTTTTTGAGTCCATTGCGAGGGAAATTTAAGAGATCATCCCCGATGTCTTGAACGATTTTATCGAGTTCCCCAATGGTTTTTACTCCCAGGTAACTAAAGACCGTTGTCAGATAGCCAAAAAAACGATCCTTTAATTCCAAATCAGCGTTAACGATATAGCTAATCTTCTGGTCGAGTTCACGGATCTGTTGGGATTTCAGAACATAGGATTTTAGCGATGCCTGATTGATAAGCACCGTGGTGGGGGTCTTCTCAATTTGAGCTTCAACTTCGGCCTCGTAATTAGCCAGGTTGGAACGAATCTTGATAAACTCTTCATCCGCTAGCTCCAGCAATCCGGCTAGTCGCGAGAAGCTTCTTCGGATTTCTCGAGGCACAGCGTGTTCATTTTTATACCCTAAGTCATGTTCGATTTCGGCCCAGGTATGTTGAAGAATGGAGCGGACTTGAATTTCTAACTTGCAATCTTTAAAGCGTTGGTACTCAATAAGCTGGAGCCTAAAGGAGGGGAGTTTGACGACATAATGAAGGGATAGATAGCCAAATTTCTCAGGGTCAATCAATTCCCGCTTGTCCACGGAATTTGAACGATCTACTTCAAATTCCTCCTCCACGAAACTTGCGATAAGATCCACTTGGTCAGCAAAATAGGTGATAATCCGAATCCCGGCTAAATCGGTGATGTCCTCTAGCTTTGTGTATTTATCGTCTTCCCGATTGACCTTTCTCTTTAAGCTTTCCCTGCTTTTTACCCGGGAAGTGATGGAGTGAACGTTGATGGCCTTAAGCTGAAGTATTCCTTTTAACAAGTTTTCGGTGACATTTGTAAAATCGGCATATACGGGATAAACTTGGTCAAACTTAGCAATGATGTCGGCTGAATTTTGATTGGTCATCTTATATTTCCCTTCGGCTGCTATAGTTTTCTTTTTAACTATTATGTTATCACATTAACGGATATTTTTGGCCTCGGCCGCGATATATTTAAATACACTGAAATAACCTTCTAAAGTCGAAGATATATCTTTCTATGAAGAAGAAAACCCAATATAACCATATAAAATATCACGTAGGAAACCGAAAAATATAATCATAACCATTGTGCATATTTCCTTCGGCTATTATACTTTGGCTTTGTTTTATTTCCTTGGGTAAAGATCCCGGACAAATTTACCTTTTCAGAGGAAGGTCATTAATGATAAGATTAGATGCGGCAGAAATTAATACTGGCTTTTGCCTTCCATGGCTACAACCTTCAAAAAATTTTAGGAGAGACTGACAAAGTACATGAAACATATAAATGAAATTTTTAGTGATTATGAAGCAGAGGGTAACCTCAATACTGCTATTGTACAAGCAGTGGTCTTAACTAAAAGTACGAAAACCTTGGAGATGAAAATCAGCTCTGATAAATATATTGAAACAAGAGAAATTGAATCCCTCAATCGGTTTATCAGAGAACGATTGGCCTTAGACGATTCAATCATCACGGTAGTTTACCCTGAGGGAACCCAGAAAAAAGACTTAGAAGAGGAACTCAAACATATTTTGTCATTGTTAGCCAATAAGCATCCCATTTTAAATGGAGCGCTTAGAAGTTGTGATTATGAAATAGAAAATCATGTGATCAAATTTACATTTAAAACGGCAGTTTCCTATCTATTAAAAGCTAGAGGTTATGACAAAAAAATTCAGGAGACTATAAAAAATCTCTACGGGGCTGCCTACCAAATTAATTTTGTCGATGATGTGAGCAGTGAAGAATTAAAAAGATTACAAGAAGCTACGGAAGCGAATGAGGCTATGCTTCTGCAAAGGCAAGTTGCTGCTGCACCAGTCACTGAATCCCCTATGGAAGCTACGCCAATAAAGTCGGAAGCTAAAGGGGACGACGGAAAAAAAAGTGATCCTTCCTTGATCTTAGGCCGAAACTCGACGATCAAGGACACGGTCATTAAAATTACGGACATCACACCGGATGAAGGCAGGGTAGCTATCCAGGGTGAGCTATCCAATATCGAAGCCAAGGAATTAAGAAGTGGAAAAACCTTAATATCCTTTGATTTATATGACGGCTCAAGTTCCATGACCTGTAAGGCTTTCATCAAGCCCGGTGAAGATGGTGAGATAATATCCCGGCTGAAAAAGGCTAAGGGCGTCAAGCTGGCAGGAAATGCCGGCTTTAGCCAGTTTTCCGGGGAAATTGAGCTGATTGCCAATACCATCGTAGAAACAGCAGGCAGGAAGAAAGCTCAGCGGCAGGATAGAGCAGAGGAGAAGCGGGTCGAGCTGCACATGCATACCCAGATGAGTCAAATGGATGCCATGACCAGTGCTACCGATCTGATAAAAAGAGCTATGAGCTGGGGGATGAAATCTATTGCCATTACGGATCATGGCGTAGTGCAGTCATTTCCCGAGGCTCACAAGCTCTTAGGTCGAGATAATCCGAACATGAAGGTTATCTATGGTGTGGAAGCGTATTTGGCACCGGATAAAAAGTCCTCCCTAACCAACGCCAAAGGCCAAAACCTTGATACTACCTATTGCGTGTTGGACTTGGAAACCACCGGTTTCTCAGCAGTAACGGAAAAAATCACTGAAATAGGAATTATGAAACTCCAAGATGGCAAGGTCATCGACGAGTTCAGCTGTTTTGTAAATCCGGAAAAGCCGATTCCGGCAAGGGTTGTAGAGGTTACCAACATCACGGATGATATGGTAAAAGATGCCGAAACCATCGACCAGGTCTTTCCTAAACTACTGGAATTTATTGAGGGAAGCGTTTTGGTGGCTCATAACGCTGAGTTTGATATCGGTTTTTTAAAGCATAATGCCAGGGTCTTAGGCTATAGCTTTGATTACACCTATTTGGACACCTTGTCCTTGGCCAAGGAGCTCTTTCCGGATTTTAAAACCTATAAATTAGGCAGAATCGCTAAGAACCTGGGCTTCAAGGTGGAGGTAGCTCACAGGGCCTTAGATGATGTGGATACCACGGTGAAAGTTTTTAAGGTTATGCTGGAAAAGCTTAAGCAACGGGGAGCGGAAACCCTTGAGGATATTGATCGCTATGGTTCCGATGCAGACGCCAAGAGCGTGGAGTATAAGAAGCTTAAAACTTATCATGCCATCATCTTAGCCAAGGACTATGTGGGCTTAAAGAATTTATATAAGCTGGTTTCTTATTCTCACTTGGATTATTTTTATAAAAAACCACGGATTTTAAAGAGCCTCTTTAAAAAATACTCTGAAGGTTTAATTCTGGGCAGTGCCTGCAGTGAGGGTGAGCTTTACCAGGCCATTTTACTGGGAAAATCCAATGAGGAAATTGAAGCAATTGCCGAGGCCTACGATTATTTTGAAATCCAGCCTCTCGGGAACAATGATTATCTAGTCAGAACCGAGCAGGTACCGGACAAAGACTATTTAAAGGAAATCAACCGCAAAATTGTAGCTCTGGGTGAAAAACTAAACAAGCCTGTGGTGGCCACCGGGGATGTTCACTTCCTCGATCCGGAAGATGAGATCTATCGGCGAATTCTGGAAGCCGGTCAAGGCTTTAAAGATGCGGATAATCAGGCCCCCTTATATTTGAAAACCACCGAGGAGATGCTGGAGGAGTTTTCCTATTTAGGAGGAGCAAAAGCCTATGAAGTGGTTGTAACCAACACCAATCTGATAGCCGATATGTGCCAGCAGATCAGTCCTATTTCAGCGGAGAAGTGCGCGCCTCATATTGAAGGTTGCGAGCAGACGATTAAGGATATTACCTATGAGAAGGCCTATGCCCTCTATGGAGACCCCCTGCCGGAAATTGTTCAGCAAAGGCTGGACAGAGAGCTGGATTCCATCATCAAAAATGGCTTTTCTGTTATGTATATCATCGCTCAAAAGCTGGTCTGGAAATCCAATGAGGATGGCTATCTGGTGGGCTCGCGAGGATCCGTGGGTTCCTCGGTGGTTGCCTATATGACCGGGATTACGGAAGTCAATGCCCTGCAGGCTCACTACCGCTGCCCCGGCTGCCGGTATTCGGACTTCTCCGATTATGGGGCTAAAATCGGCTTTGACTTACCGGATAAGGAGTGTCCGGTTTGCGGAGAAAAGCTGGCCAAGGATGGCATCGATATCCCCTTCGAGACCTTCCTAGGCTTCAATGGCGATAAAGAGCCGGATATTGACTTAAACTTCTCAGGAGAATATCAGGCCAAGGCCCATAAATATACCGAAGTAATTTTTGGCAAGGGTACAACCTTTAAGGCCGGAACCATCGGTACCATCGCCGAAAAAACAGCCTTCGGCTATGTGAAAAAGTATTATGAGGAAAAAAACCGTACCGTTAGCAAGGCAGAAACTCTGCGAGTCTCCAAGGGCTGCACCGGGATCAAAAGAACCTCAGGACAGCACCCGGGCGGAATCATCGTCGTGCCGAAAGGACGGGAAATCTTTGAATTCTGTCCCGTCCAGCATCCTGCCGATGACTCTAATTCGGATATCATAACCACCCATTTCGATTATCACTCCATTGATTCTAATCTCTTAAAACTGGATATCCTAGGGCATGACGACCCGACGGTCATCCGAATGCTCCAGGATATTACTGGTGTGGATCCGCAAAAGATACCCATGGATGATCCAGAGACCATGTCCATATTCTCTTCTACTGAAGCCTTAAAGGTAACCCCGGAGCAGATCAATTCCAAGGTCGGAACCTTCGGCATTCCGGAGTTTGGTACGAAGTTCGTTCGAGGAATGCTTTTAGATACCAGGCCAAAAGCCTTTGAGGATTTAATTTGTATATCCGGACTTTCCCACGGGACGGATGTCTGGCTGGGAAATGCCAAGGATTTAATTGATGCGGGAACCGTGACCTTAAGTGAAGCCGTCTGTACCCGGGATGAAATTATGACCTATTTAATTAAAAAAGGCCTGCCGCCTAATACAGCGTTCAAGATCATGGAGCTGGTGCGTAAAGGAAAAGCTTTATCCAACCCTGAAAAATGGGCGGAATATGAAGCCTTGATGAGGGAGCATAAGGTACCGGAATGGTATATCGATTCCTGCCGAAAAATCAAATACATGTTCCCTAAAGCCCATGCTGCAGCTTACGTCATGATGGCCTTCCGCATAGCCTGGTTTAAGGTGCACATACCCCAGGCTTATTACGCAGCCTTCTTCACCATTCGAGCCAAGGCCTTTGACGCTGAATATATGATCTTCGGCAAAGAAAAGGTTAAGAGCAAAATGAAAGAGATTGAGGAGCTGGGTAACACTGCCACCCCAAAAGATAAGGATATGTACGATGACTTGGAATTGGTTTTGGAAATGTATGAAAGGGGCTTTAAATTCCTGCCCATTGATTTATACAAATCCCATGCCACAAAATTCCTGCTGGAGGAGGAGGGCATACGACCGCCTATCAACAGTATCTCAGGTATGGGGACTGTGGCAGCGGAAGGTCTTTATAATGCCGCCCAAGAAAAACCCTTCAACTCCATAGAGGATGTGAAGAAAAGGGCTAAGATCGGGAATGCTACTATCGATTCACTGCGGAAATTCGGCTGCTTTAAGGGAATTCCGGAAAGTGATCAGATGAGCCTTTTTGATGTGATTTAAGATGTGAAATAACAAGCCACCGTTCACTGTGCAACGGTGGCTTAAGACTTTATAACACCAGTAAAAAACCAATACCCAACTCTCTACCGAAGAGGTAGGATAATTCACCATACAAGGGATATTGACTTATGGATTAAATAAATATATACTAATGGTCGGTTTGAAAGAGTTTTGTCTTATAAAAAGTTAATAACAAAAGTTCTCTAGGGTTCCGCAGTTTTAACTGGCCTGTGACCAAGAGAGAACTCACAGTTTTATAGCTGTGTCACGGAAGGATAAAAGCCTGGGAGATATCAAGATGGTATCTTTCAGGCTTTATTTTTTGTAATGGAGGTGAAAACATGGCTTGGACTTATTTGGTAATTGCAGGAGTTTTTGAAGTGATTTGGGTAATAGGGCTTAAATACTCTCATGGATTTACAAAATTATTCCCATCTTTGATTACATTGGGAGGCATGGTAGTCAGCTTTTATTTATTGTCACTTGCTATTAGGTCACTCCCAATTGGCACGGCATACGCTATTTGGACAGGAATTGGTGCTTTAGGCGCAGTATTAATGGGTATATTTCTTTTCAATGAGCCCGTCAATATCCCGCGAATTGTATTTATTTGCTTAATACTAGTGGGTATTTTAGGGTTGAAACTTACTTCTGTATAGTTTTTCTCCGATCCGCACACAACAGAAGAGCAATCCAGTTCACCTAAAGCATAGTGGGATGGAAGTTAGTCAATGAAAGTGAGGAAATAATTAATGTTTAGAGAAATGAGAAGATGTAAGCAATTATTATCAACGGAAGACACCGTAGCTGTAATGGACAGATGCACAAATGGTGTCCTGGCGTGCTTAGGTGATGAAGATTATCCTTACGCAGTTCCACTTAGCTATGTCTATTTGAATGACAAAATCTATTTTCATTCAGCCAAAGCCGGACATAAAATAGATGCTATTACGAAGAACCCAAAGGTATCTTTTTCAGTAATAGATGAAGATACCATAGTAAGTGAAAATTTTACTTCTTATTTCCGCAGCGTTATAGCTTTGGGTAAAGTTAGAATTGTCGAAGGTGATGAAAGGCTGGAAGCTTTTGAGGCTTTAGTTGAAAAGTATTCAGCAGATCAACCTGAAGAAGCCAAGCATAAAGAAATATCCGGATGTACGCGATCTTATATGGTTGCAATTGACGTCGAGCACATAACTGGCAAGGAAGCTATTGAATATGTTAACGCTAAAAGATAATAACAATTTTCTTTTAAAAAAGAGAAGGTGTAATTCATCCAACAGAGATGTTAATTTAGCTCCGCTAGATGAAAAGATTAAGTGTGATGGAACGTAGGGTGTATTGCCGGGGACTTGATGTTTGGGCGCAGGTTAATTTTACATGGGACTGAAATCGAAATCTTATGCAACAATTTCAAAAGGAAGTTGAAGAGGATATCAATAGAATGTATAGGTGATTTGTGTTATAATATGGTAATAATATCAATTTTTGCAGATGAGGGGTGTATATTTTGAGCTTAATTGAACCTCAAGCCATACCAATAGCCGAATATAACAAACTCAGGGAAAATTCCGAGAGCAGATTGGAATACATTGATGGGGTCGTGTATATGACTCCATCTCCTTCGACGAAACATCAAAGGATTTCCAGTAGATTACATGCAAAGTTATTCAATTTCCTTGAAGGAAAAGAATGCGAAGTATTTCCTGCACCCTTTGACATTGAACTTAGGACAGCTGATGATGACCAAGGGGATCAGTCTGAAAAAACCAAGGTTGTTATTCCAGATTTATCAGTTATCTGTGATAAAACGAAACTTGCGGAAAACAAGTATGTTGGTTCACCTGAACTTATCATTGAAATTTTATCTCCTTTAAATCAAGCTCATGATCTCGTTAAAAAACTCAATTTATATATGCAATATGGAGTTAAAGAATATTGGATTGTCAATCCTCTTTTGAATACTGTACAAATCTATGTTTTAAATGAGGAAGGGCAGTATCACCAAGTAGAGGTATTGAAGGAAACAGGGATAGCCCATTCCGAGGTTTTGAAGGGGTTTAGTATAAATCTTGAAGACTTACTTAAATGAGTGCATAAAAAGTCTTCACCAATAGAGCCAAGAGCTATAAGAATAACAACAAGCCATCGTTCAGTGCAACGGTGGCTTGTATAGTTTAAGTAGATGTGCTATTTTTTCTCCGTTAGTCCCTCCAGAAATAAATCTAATTTGTATTCAAGGTTCTCTTGGAAAGGGATTAGTGAACGGCTGGTTATAGCGGATTGGATCAGGCCCATGAACATCTCTGTCACCATTTCAATTGGAATAGTGACTCTAAATTCTCCATTTTCCTGCCCCTCCCGAATAACATTTACTAAAAAATCTCTAAACTCCGGACCATGGGGCGGTTGTATTGGTGATAGTGACTGGTTACGGTATAATTTAAATAATTGTTGATTCTCTTCAAATATCTTGCCTAAAATCAATAAAAGCTGAGAGATTTTTTGTGGGGGATTAGCCGACGATTGGTTCAGCTCTTCCAGAGACCGTTTAACCTCACTGATTTTCTCAGCCAGGGCATATTTGAGGATGTCTTCTTTAGACTGAAAATAGTTATAAAAAGTACCTATACCAAAATCAGCACCTTCCATAATTTCAGCCACAGTTGTTTCATCAACGCCTTTTTCTATGAACAGTTTAATTGCCACATCAACAATCGATTTCTGCACCTGCAGTTTTTTCCTTTGTCTGCGATCCATTAAGTCCTCCGTAAGCTTATCTCCAACAAAGCTAATTCAACAATGAATTTATTCATTGCTAATTATAGACAGTTATTCAATCATCGTCAAATGTTAACATAACCGTTCTATAGCGTTTGAGTATGGAGCGTAAAATCTTGTGGAGGATTTAATGCATACCTATGCAATAGAATTTGTCAGGTATGCATTTTCAAATTATCATTGAGGTATTATTTCCAAATTTCTTCTACAATCTGTACGGAATCTCTAATTACGTGACTACATATTTTTTCAAATATCCCTGACTCATGGGCAAGTTTAACGTTTTCCGGCTTTGTAAAATCTAAACCCGTAAGATCTTTGCAGGTATAACATCCATGCTTTGCTTTAATCTTCTCGATTAGCTCTTGGGTAAGATAGAAAGTTTTCCCTTGAGAGTCTGGGTCGGAGAGGCCCTCATGGTTCCCGTGTTTTAATCCTATGGCTAAAATTCCTCCACTAACAGCCCCACAAATATCACCTTGACAGGATATTCCTGCACCTAGACCAGTTGAAATCTTTAAGGCTAATTCTCGTTCTAAGCCAAGTTCTTCACTTAGTGCAGCAAAAACGGACTGACTGCATAAAAACCCATTTTTCATCATCATAACAGCCTTTTCAGAAACAGACATATTGTATCCTCCTCAAAATATGAATATGTTCATATTTGTATTATATTCATAAGTATTAAGACTGTCAATCAAAAATGAATACATTCATAAATGAAATGAATTTATATTTTTCTGATTGGGAAGCTAGCCATTTTTGAACTCTCTACTGATGGGGTATTTGCTGTATATTTTCCAGATCTGCCGGGCTGTATTTCAATGGGCGATGATTTTCGGCATAGGAGTACCTTGGAGTGGATAGACCTTAAAATCAAGAGGAATAACAACAAGCCACCGTTCACAGTAAACGGTGGCTTGTAAGTTTAATGGAGTTTAAATCGTAATTTAGAACTTAATTACTTTTGGTTCACCGACAAAGGTAGCTATTGTAGCTACTGCATCCTTCAGATACAATACCTGCGTGTTGGAATCTGTCGCCGAATACCGGGACTGTAATGAAGGATAGCTTTCCAGCATACTCTCCTTTGCTTCAATACGGTCATCCTCTACAGCCACGGCCTGAATGCGAATCCATTCTTGGCCATTAAAAGCGCAAATCTCAATTTTGGGATTTGCTATCATTTGCTTGGAAACGTCCTTTACCTTACCGGTCTGAATATAAAGCTTACCCTCAAAAATGTTGACGGTTCCGAAGGGACGAACTCGTGGCTGATCTCCATCAACTGTAGCTAAGTAATAGGTCTGGCACTTCTTTAAGAACTCAAAAACTTCTTGCATTAAAGAAATCTCCTTTCAAATTTATACAACAAATTTACAATAAAAGTCTTGAAATAACAAGTACGATTATTTATCATACATAGTATCTAGAAAGATACCATTGGGAGGAGACTATGGAAGCAGAAAAGGATTTATTTGGGAAATGCCCTTATATGACAGCACAAAAGGTTCTATCTGGTAAGTGGTCAATAATGATTCTCTACCATCTCGGAAAAAAGACCATGCGCTTTGGAGAGTTGCAGCGGCAGTTGCCTGATTTAACCCAGTCAACACTGACTAAACAGTTACGCGCTTTGGAAGAGAACGGATTAATTGAAAGAAAGATATATCCCCAAGTCCCACCAAAAGTCGAATACTCTTTAAGTGATATCGGGATAAAGTTTAAAAAAGTATTGGTCGAATTGGCAATTTGGGGGGGCGAATACATCGAAACTTTAAAGGATAAGAATTGAAGAGGTATATTGTTAATAGTGGTACCACAGAAATAAGAGGATCCCAGCTGTTCTGTCAGTCCTAATTTTCTTTGCGATATTTATTAAGAATAAATTCTTTGAATTCTGCGAGGGATTTTTTTGCTTCTTCTGGCAGATCCTGCAATGGGTCGTCCGAACCGTAAGCGTCTAAAGTACTGTAACCTTGTTGGCTTTCAAATAAATAGGGTCTTGGTTCAGTGATACGTCCGAGAAGAAAGTCAACAGAACAGTTCAGGCATTCTGCCAAAACTTTCAAAGTGGAGGGGGTGGGATATTTTTCGCCTGTTTCAAATTGTGAGATGTCGTTTAGAGATAGGTTAAGACCTTCGGCTAATTGTTCTAATGAGATATCATTTAGTTCGCGTATCATCTTTAGTCTGCTTGGAAGACAGCATTCTTCAATTATAGAATATTCCGTCCGTCCTAATAAGAAATCAATTGAGACTTTAAAATAATCGGCAATTCTATGTAGAGTATCGTAATCAGGTTTACGTCTATCTACTTCATACTGTGCATATGTACTTCGGGACATACAAAGAATTTTTGCTAGTTCCTCTTGTGTGAGTTCGAATTTATTTCTTAGCTGTTGCAGCCTTTTTCCTAACATTACAAACATCCCTCCTCTCTTATATAGTATAGTCGCAATAAGCGACATTTAAAATATGTGTTGCGAATCTCAACAAAAACATTGACAGTCGCGAATTGCGACTGTATTATTAAGATAATTCGCGTCGTGTTACGCAACGTAACAAAGGGGGAGGATTGTGGCTGAATTTGGCAAGACAAGGCTGTGGCTAGTAAAATATCGGGGGAATTTAACACAGCAACAAGTTGCAAATAAAGCAGGAATAAGCAGATCATACTATGCAGAAATCGAGTCAGGCAACAAAAACCCAGGTGTTAAAACTGCTAAAAGAATTAGCAACGTTTTAATGTTTGATTGGACTATTTTTTATAAATCGTGAGAGTTACTATCAGAGTGAAGGTTCACATAGTATTAAACTTAAACCGCACCTAAATTACCGGGTATAGGTTGAACTGGAGTTAAGGTGAAGAACGTTAAAAAATTGGAGGAGGGCTGTCCTAAGCTCTACCCCTATTTGTTTACTTTTCTTTCAATCCTAAGACATAAAATTAAGTCCTCGGTATTGCCGAGGACTTAATTTTTGGGTGCCCTAATCTCCAAAATAAAAATTGACGGAGGATAATATGTCGGAGATCGACGAATTAATAATCCTAATTGAAGAATTACGCCTGAACGTGATTAAGACAAAAGAGGGAAGAGCTTATACGGATCCGGCAGTTGTAGCCGCAAGTCAAGAGTTGGATAATGTTTTAGACAGGTATCAGGAGATGCTAATGAAAAAAGCGGAGATTGGAGGCCCGATCCTATCGAAGTTTTGAAAAGTGAGATGCGATAAGCCACCGTTTCATAGTGAAACAGTGGCTTATCGCATCTCACCAAAGGCGAACACATTAGTGTACTATTTAACTATACAAAACTCTTGTTGTGGAGGAGCATGATTTTTAGTCTAGACGAAGGGATTGATTAGGAGTATTCTAAGATTGGTCGAGATTATCCTATGGAATAGTTTTTTAATCTGAGAAAGAGGCGCAGTAATTTGAGCAATTTGTATTTAATCTTTTTGAGTATTGGTCATTTAGTTGTGGATTTAGGTCAGGGGATCCTGCCGATTTTAACACCTGTGTTAGCGAAAAGTTTTGATCTCAGCTATTTTCAAGTTGGTATAATCGCCCTTGCATTTACCTTTAGTTCAGCTATTATCCAGCCGATTTTCGGAGTACTCAGCGACCGATATAGTATGCCTTGGTTAATGCCCGTTAGTCTATTTCTTTCAGGTTTTGGTTTGGCCTTGACAGGCATGGTTCACTCATACGGACTATTGTTGCTGGCGGTACTATTAAGCGGTATCGGGGTAGCGGGCTATCATCCGGAAGGATCGAAGTTAGCCCATTTTCTCAGCGAGGACAGCAAAGCGGGGTCATCGATGGCAATTTTCTCTGTGGGAGGTAATCTCGGCTTTGGTCTTGGTCCCATGCTGGCCGTTTTTGTTTTAAGTTTTGCCGGACTGAAGTCGATTCAAGGTGTTATGATCCCCGGGGCTTTGGCCGCGCTGCTCTTCTTGTTTTTACTGCCCAGATATAAGGCCATCTTGGCAGAAAAAAGCCACAAACAGAAAAAGAATACAAAACAAGGAGTAAAAAGCAAGGTTAGGATCGGAAGCCTAATCTTATTGCTGCTGTATGTAACCATAAGATCATGGATACAATCCGGTCTGGTTTATTTTATCCCGTTTTATTTTCCAAGCTTTAGGGGAATTTCTGATCCTGAATATATAGTCAGTATATTTTTGATTGCAGGGGCAGTAGGTACGATTTTGGGCGGGCCTTTTGCCGACCGTTTTGGAGGAAAAAACGGGCTGCTGGTTTCTATGATTGTTAGCCTAATTGCAATCTATCCCTTTTTGCATTTAAACAGCACTTTGATCCCTGTTTTGGCTTTTATTGTCGGAGCAGCACTGATCTCGACTTTTTCAACCACTGTGGTATTCGGTCAAAGATTACTGCCTAATAATATTGGACTTGCTTCCGGTATGCTGCTAGGTTTTGGAGTCGGTATGGGTTCAATTGGAGTTACCTTACTTGGAGGAATCGCTGACCACTTTGGTCTGCCCTTAACTATAAACATAATCAGTCTGCTGCCAATTCTGGGAATTATTCTGGCTGTTACTCTGCCGGATATTAGAGCACGGGAAGCTGTCGTTGAGCCGAATCCCGCTGCCTAGAAGTCTGTCTCGTAGCAGAAAACGACCTGCCTCTGAAAATTTACATTTTCAGAGGCAGGTCTTCGATTGTATAGGTCAATTTGATCATAATATCGGAGGGTTTTAGTTGAGACCTTTCCAATTTTAGAAAACTGTCCGATTGTGTACACATTTCCTCCTCCTTTTTTGTCGACAGTATAAGTATAAACCTTCCAGTTAAGGGTAAAGTCAATACCAATCATCTTAGTTCAGGAATTAATAATGGAGGACATATCATGAAAAAAGCAGATTATCATATACATTCCGATTTCTCTCCGGACTCTACACTTACCATGGATCAAGCCTGTGAGAGAGCCATTAGTTTAGGTCTTGAGGAACTTTGTTTCACAGATCACTTTGAAATAGCTGAGGACATTAGAATCGACTATACCAAATACCGACAAGCTGTGTTTAGAGCAAGGGAGCGTTATGGAAAACAGCTGTCCCTAAAGATTGGCTTAGAAGTAGGCTTTGATAAAAACTCTCAACATCAGATTCAGGAGTACTTAGAAGACAAAGACTTTGATTTTGTGATTGGGTCCTTGCACAGAGCTGAGGGTTTGGATTTATTTAATGGCGAATTTTTTAGAGGGAAAGAACTAAAGGTTGCCTTCAGTGACTATTTCAAGGTTATTCATGAGTCCATTCCCAGCTTTGATTTTTCTGTGTTAGGTCATATAACTCTCATTAAGCGTTTCTTTTTACTGCTTAAGGTTAACCCGTCGGATATTGATTGGAGTTATTATGACGAAGGAATACAGGCAATACTGCAAGACTTAATTGCCCGAGGAAAGGGAATAGAACTGAATCTGCGCAACCCCTTGCTTGATCTGGATTTTCGAGTCCTTCGCTTCTACAAGGAGTTAGGGGGAGAAATCATCACCCTAGGTACGGATTCTCATCATACCACAAGTATGCATGCAATGGAGGAGGGATTTCAAGCCCTTCGGGAAGTAGGCTTCCGCTATTATTGCGTTTTTGACCATCTAAAACCTCTTTTCGTCTCAATTTAGCTACGTTTAAAGGAATTTTGTAAAACATGTCGAAAGAAATTATATGAGGAAGATATTCGTTCAAATCTAAAAAGGAATAGTGAGCAATAGGGCTCTTTATTCAACCCTGGTAACCGGGGTTAAATGAAGAGCTCTTTTTTAATATAGGGATGATTAAGAGGAGGGAGTTTTTTGAGTAATTGGTTGAAACGTTACCTTGTACTTATCGTATTTTCAGGGGTTATGTTTTCCTTAGGGGTCATGTTTAGGAATAGCAATTATACTTTTCCATTGCTTTTAGTGAGTATCGGCGGCTTTATGACTATTTGCTTATTACATATCAGAAAAACCTTCGAGTTGTTAGATTACTCTATAGAATACCTGAAACGGGGATCCCTAGGGGATTACATGGTTTTAGAAAAGGGCGTAAAGTTGGTTGAGCAGTTAAACCACCAAATAACGGCAATTCTTGAAAGCAATAATTTAGACCGTGAAATGCTTATAAATATTCAAAAGAAATTGTTAATGGAAAATCCTGAATTTATAGCTTTAAGTTCTTTCTGGGAACCCAATGCATTTGACCAGAGAGACAGTAGTTTCCAAACTATAGATTACTTTGATAAAGGTACTTTTACAGCCTATGTTTACCGTGATGAGGAAGCAGGTGCTAAGGTCATTAGTCTCGGTGATATCTATAATCAGCCATGGTACACTGTGCCAAAGAAAACCCGTAAAATCACAATAACTGAGCCTTATGAGGAAAATATTAAAGGCAAAAAGATTTTAATGGCGAGTGTGGTTATGCCGATTATTTATAAGGGTAAGTTCCTGGGAGTTATTCCCACAGACATTGTCTTAAACGAGATTGAAGAAATTCAAGCAGATGTTGTATTGTATAAAAATAGGTTCAGAAATACACTAACCGAAACAATTGTCGCGCGATTGATCAATAGAAAGGATGAGTTTGGTATTCTCGGACAAGCAATCAAAGCGACAAATGTCAGCCAAAAACAGATTTTGAGTCGGTTGTTGCAAACAACGAACCAAGTTACAGAAACTTCTAAAGAACTAACAGTCATATCACAAGAGTCGGCCAAAGCAGTTGAAGAGATTTCTAAAACCATCGAACAAATTGCATCGAGTGCAACCACTCAGGCCTTAGAAACAGATAACGGCGTCAATGAGATTGCGGAATTAGGTAAGATTATTGAGTTGGATCAACAATATTTGAATGACCTAAACAATTCAGCTCAAACAGTTGAAAGAATGAAAAACGAGGGTATAATCGCTATAACAGAACTGATAGAGCGCACACGAGAAAGAGAACAGTATACCGAGCGGATCGAGGAAGGGATTAATAAAACGAATGTAAGTGCCGAGAAAATTTACTCTGCAAGCAAACAGATTCAGAATGTCGCAGATCAAACTAATTTGTTAGCACTAAATGCGGCTATTGAAGCAGCCCGGGCTGGTGAAGCCGGAAGAGGATTTTCCGTCGTGGCAGAAGAAATTCGGAAGTTAGCAGAGCAATCAAGCAACTTGACCAGCGAAATTCATTCCGTAATAGATGAGTTACAATCGAATTCACAAAGTGCTGTAGAAATCATCGGAAAAAGTTCAGTCATTGCTGAGAAGCAAGAAAGCAGTGTTAAAATTACAAGTGAGCGGTTTGAAGGAATAGCACAAGCTGTTGAAAAGACCAAACAAATTATCGGCAACTTAAATGTTTCTGGGCAAAGTATGAAGGAGAAAGAGATACAACTTATTAATATGGTGAAGAAATTGGATCGTATTGCCGAAGAAAATGCCGCCAGTACCCAGGAAGTTTCGGCAGCTTCTGAAGAGCAAACAGCATCAATGATTGAAATAGCCAATGCAAGCCAAGGTCTTTCTACGTTAGCTTATGAATTGCAACAGGCTATTAATAAATTTAAGTAAGTACGTTTATTGACGAACCAATTTCCGGCCTGGATCCTAAAAAGGCACCTAATGTCACAAAACATATCAAAGAACTATCTTGCATAGTGAGCATAGTCTTCCCAAAAGCAAATACCAGGCCTTCTGAAATTCAGGAGGCCTGGTATTTGCTTTTTCGTTAAAGAAGCACCGCTAAGTAAGAGATAATGAGCGTTCAGAACTACGATCCTTCATTTTGAAGGTGGGAAAGTAGTGGGGAGAATTTATGAGGTTTAAACAATACTTAATAATTTCGCTGCGACGGACAATACCAATAAATATTCCGTTATCGTCAACAACAGAGACAAAATTTTGTTCGGTGGCGTAGGAGAAGAGATCTTCCATTTGGGCATCTACGTTAACCGGATTGTTAAATGTATGCCGTTCTATGTCTTTGAGGGAAATCTTTTGGGTATTCATAAAGGTTAGCCCCGGTGAATTTTTCATTTTCCAAAGGAGATCGCCTTCTGTTAAAACTCCCACGTATTTACCATCATCGTCGATGATAGGTACAGAGGTATACCGATGATATTTCATTCGCTCTAATGCCTGGCGCATGGTTGAATTTATGTTTAAGTGAATAACATCTTTTTTGGGTAAAAGGAAAAATGCGATATTCATTTTCAAACCTCCAATCAGGTTATATTGCATAATTACGTTGTTATATTTCAAAGGTTACTAATGTAGCGAGATATCATAAAAATGTACAACTTGTAAAGATATTCACAAGTATAGCCTAACATTTATGGGAACAAAAGTCCATAGAGCAAAGACATGGTAGATATAAAAATACTCTATGGATTTCTCGAAGTCTGATAACCTTAAATAAAGCGTGGTCAAGGATTGTCACCCTTGACCACGCTTTATTACTTATAGATTATCCTATTTACCTGCTAACATCTTGGGAAGGTCAGTCTTCACAGCTCCGGTCAATTGAAGATTGAAGTTTTCTTGGAGGACACTCAACACACCAGGAGTAATGAATTCCGGAGCTTTTGGCCCAACATAGATGTTCTTTACACCTAAGCTAAAGAGTCCCAATAGAATAGCCACGGCTTTTTGTTCAAACCAGGAGAGAACAATAGTTAGAGGAAGGTCGTTTACACCGCAGCCAAAGGCATCTGCTAATGCTAAAGCAATTTTCACGGCTGAACCAGAGTTATTGCATTGACCTAAATCGATATAACGGGGAATTCCATCAATCGTACCAAAATCATGGTCATTAAAACGGAACTTTCCACAGGAAGTGGTTAATATGACACAGTCTTGAGGAACGGAGAGAGCTAATTCACGATAATAATCGCCGCCTTTTCCCGGGGCATCACAGCCTGCAATGACAAAGAAGCGCTTGATTTTCCCTGCTTTTACGGCTTCAATAATTTGTGGGGCAATACCTAAAACTGTAGTATGGTGAAATCCCGTCAGCAAAGTCTTATTCGATTTGACATCTGCCTTAGGCAAGGACAGAGCCTTTTCAATGATTGGAGTAAAATCGTCATTGGCGATTTTGGCGACTCCTTCCAAACCTGCTACGTCGTATGACCAGAATCGATCGCTATAACTTCCTTTAATCGGCATCACGCAGTTGGTTGTGCCAAGGATTGCTCCGGGAAAAGCTTCAAAGAGCTGCCGCTGATCAAACCAGGACTTACCGATATTACCCTTCAAATGCTCGTATTTTTTTAGATGGGGATAACCATGTGCCGGCAACATTTCAGAGTGGGTATAAATATTAACGCCTTTGCCCTCGCTTTGTTTGAGAAGCTGTTCCAGGGCAAACAGGTTATGCCCGGTGACGACAATACAATGCCCCTCAATTTTGTCTTCGGAAACGGTCACAGGTGTTGGTGTTCCCAGTAAAGCTGTATGAGCTTGGTCCAAGACATCCATAATCTTGACAGTTGCCGTTCCAACTTTAAGGGCCATGCCAATTGTTTCGGTAAGATTAAAATTTGAGTTGGTTAAGGTTGAATACAACGCTTCATGAGTTATCTTCTCGACTTCCGGGTCGCTATAACCCAGTTGCCGTGCATGTGTGGCGTAGGCCGCTACCCCTTTTAAACCAAAAATTATGGTGTCTTGCAGGCTAGCGATATCCGGGTTCTTACCGCAGACTCCGAATTTAGTGCACCCGCCGCTAGGGGTTTGTTCACATTGATAACAAAACATTTGATTGATTTCTTTTGCAGAGGCTGTATCGTTTTGGGATTTACCACCAAATGTGAAAAGATCTTTTAATGACATTGTGTTTTAATCTCCTTTTGTTATGTGACTTATGAATTTATGATACTTTATGAAGAGGGATTAGGCTGTGACTAGTCAGTCCTTTTTTTAGTGCTATAAATCACCTTTGAACTGTTAATTGAATCACAAAACGTGTAGCGGAACGTGTAGCGGGGACGGTCCTTTTAACACAAGAAATTGTGTTAAAAGGACCGTCCCCGCTACACGCCGCTACACGCACCGCTACACGCAAAACCCCGGATTAATCCGGGGTTTTAGAGGAATGTTTTGCTAATTAGATGGTTTCTTGTAATATGGATTATCAAAATAAGTGTTGCAAACTGAGCAGTAGATCTTCTCTTCATAAGGATGATCACTCGCACTAAATAAAGTATTATTACAGTTTGGGCAGAAAAATTTAAACATCCTCGCTAACTCTTTTCTGTTTTTATAATCTTTCTGCTTCGCTTCGCTATAGGTATTATACTAGAAATTCAAACAAAATAAACTATCTATATACAGATGACATGATATCATAGGAGATGCTAGTTTGAATCGGGTTACCTTGACGGATATTAACAAAACAACATTTGAAATTAAGAAAATCCGAACATATGTGATTAAAAGTATTTAAATGACAAAAAAGGAGACTGTTAAGATGATTTTCAGACAGGCGCTGCCCCAAGAGATAAATTATATCTTCAGTGAAGGTTTCAAAGAGTGGAGCAAAAACAGGACGTTTGAACAATATTGCAGGGATAATGCCAAGGAAGATGTGTATGGCACAAGATACGTCCTAGATGTCGATAACGAAATTGTCAGTTCACTGATATTATTAAAACTTAAGGATATTGCAGGAAAAAGAGCATTTGGTATAGGGTCTGTATTAACACCAAAAATTCACGCCGGCCAAGGTTATGCCTCAAAATTGCTAATAAACTGTATCCAAAAAGAAAAAGATGACTGCTTCGTTTTTTTGTTTTCAGATATAAACCCTGAGTTCTATGAACGATTAAGCTTTAAAATTTTGCCTTCGAAATTTCAAAGATACGAAAAAAGTGTCTGCATGGTATATTGTAATGATGCTAACTGGAATGAACTTTTGAATTGTTCATTAGATGCAATACCCAACTATTTTTGAACCGGTCCGGCAGTGGTGCCCATCAGATTTACTAGCTGACAGGTGCCCTTTTGGTATTATTTCGAATATACATAATTGGTAGAAGGAAAATCAGAAAATTCGGCGAATAAGATACTCAAGAATGCGGTATCCCCTGAAAAGGCACAATCTCAAATAATTTTCCGAGAAAAACAAATCGATGAATTATTTACTTTAACGAAGTTATTAAACAAAGTAGAGTGGAGGTAACTAACTTGAACAAATATTTATTGATTGAGTCCGAAGTAGTGTTAATGATCATTGATATTCAAGACAAATTAATGCCTGTAATGAAATACGGCGAACAAGTTATTCAAAACGTCAATACACTAATTTCCGTTGCCAAGAAATTAAGTGCTCCTATCATCGTTACAGAACAATACCCCAAAGGTTTAGGGAAGACGGTTTCAGAGGTAAGCAACAATCTCGAGGGATCATTAACCTACGAAAAGTCTACCTTTTCAGGCTGTACCAGTGAGGTAACTTCGGCACTCAAGGGGCAGGGACGAAAGAAAATCATTGTTACCGGAACAGAAACCCATGTTTGTGTTTTTCAAACGGTAAGGGATTTACTTGATAATGGGTACCAGGTTTTTGTAGTGCGAGATGCGGTGTGTTCAAGAACCAAGGAGAATTACTTAAATGGGTTATCCCTAATGACATCTATGGGAGCAGTAGTGACTAACACAGAAACGGTATTATTCGATTTGGTTAAGCAATCAGGTACACCTCTGTTCAGGGAACTCTCTAAACTGATAAAATAGAGAAGTAATGCAGGTAGCTACAATGGGAAGTTTAGTCATAATTTTAAATTATTATATCTTGTGGGCTGCAAAACTCACAGGTTTTTAAACTTACTCTTCATGGTGAACTTAGACTTAATATAGTCAAACGTACAAGGGGGAACTTATTTATGGTTTGGATGAATGTTGATAAACCAACCAAGAAGTGTACCTTACACATGAATAGTAGTTGTAACTACTTGCAAGAGAAACGTGAGACAGAGTATAAAGGAATAGGTAACTTAAAATGTGATGGTGGATGGTTGAGTTTTACTGATCCAAAATTAGCAAAATTATATCATCAAATTAATTTGCCTGAGTACGAACTTATTGACCATTGTTAAAGCCGAGGTTGAGAGATATTAATGGTTACGAAAGTAGGTATATGTGAGACTATCGTCGAACAGAAAACTTTGTACAATAATAGAGACAAGTCATATGTGAAAGGAATGAACACTGAAACCAAGCTATTATAGGGTTCTAGGAAATACTTAGGATTTTAGTTATATTTTAGAGAAAAAATGGAAAGGATTTGAGTTATGAACTAAGGTCATACATGCGGTGCTGCTTTTAACGGGCACGGTCTGGACCAACGGAGGTGCGAAACAAAATTGTCTACGAATTGTGCCCTTGCTATTGCTATTCAGGCTGGAGTCCCGATCCTAACCTGGGGGCCCCCAGGT
>JGI2924J29684_1077707_pt1 | contig 21134 bp, 14 predicted proteins | sample BenlonsequencITS_FD_29684 | JGI IMG/M metagenome (IMG submission 29684)
CCCGAAGAGGTAGAAGAGCTTGCCGAACTCGAGGAGCCGGAAGCGCTCGAGGCAGCAGAGGAACCCGAAGAGGTCGGGGAGCTTGAGGCGGCCGAGGAACCCGAAGAGGTAGAAGAGCTTACCGAACCTGAGGGAACGGGAGAACCTGAATCCTCCGCAGCAGCCGAGGAACCTGAAGAGGTAGAAGAACTTGCCGAACTCGAGGAGCCGGAAGCCCTCGAGGAAGTGGAGGAGCTTGAAGAGGTCGGGGAACTTGAGGCGGCCGAAGAACCTGAAGAGGTGGAAGAGCTTGCCGAACTTGAGGGAACGGGAGAACCTGAATCCTCCGCAGCAGCCGAAGAGCCAGAGGCCTTTGCCGAGCTGGAAGAACCTGAAGTCCTCGAGGAAGCAGAGGATCTCGAAGAGGTTGGAGAGCTTGAGGCAGCCGAGGAACCCGAAGAGGTGGAAGAGCTTGCCGAACTCGAGGAGCCGGAAGCCCTCGAGGAAGCAGCGGAGCTCGAAGAGACCCGGGAAATACTAGAAGAAACCACTAACGCTGAAAAACCGGAAGATACGGTAGTTTCGGAGCGAGAGTCACTGTTGCTCACGGAATTGAAAAACTTGTCTGGTTTTGGAGAACGCGAGAAGATATTTGCTCGAAAAGAGTTGGAATCTCAGTTGGAGGACACTTATTTTTCAGAAGTAGGTGGCCCCATATCCGATGGCGACCAGGATGGAGAGGTTCTGGACTTTCTTGAGCTGGTAGCCAGAAATGATGCCGAGGCCTCTGAGTTGGAGTATGTTTCGGGAGAACCCATACCGTTTGACCGGACCCGTATGTATGCAGGAGCCTTTTCCTATCAACCGGTACTCGGTTTTCTGGAAGCGGTCGGAGAAGAGAAGAGCGGTGGAAGGGAGAATGGTAGTATGGCCGATTTGTCGGATAAACATGGTGATTTCAAGAATCTGCCTGAAGAAGAGATGGAAGAGGCTGCCGATCTGGAAGGGCTTGAAGAACCCGAAGAGCTTGAAGAGATAGAGGAACTTGAAGAGATAGAGGAGTTGGAAGAGGTCGGAGAGCTTGAAGAGCTTGTTTCGGAACCGGGGAAAGGCGATTTTTGGCAGCTTAAGGAAGACAAACGCTTACGGCTTTATTACCTTGGTGATTTGAGCAAGGCCGATGATAGGGAAAAGAATGCCATCGCTTTGGAGGATGGGGTGTTTCAAATCGCCGATTCACTTGTGAGAAGTACTACCCGCAAGAACGACGAGCTTGGGGCTCTGGTGGGCGAAGTTCTTGCCGATGGTCGCCATGCTCCCGACAGTAGTCATGAGTCCTCTGTGTCGACAGGCGGTATCGATTCACTGTTTGGCGGTGAGGTCGTAATTCCCGAGTTCGACGATATCGTGGAAGAAGCGGGAGGGGAGTTTCATAAAGATGATGATCTTACGGCTCTACCCGAAGCGGTCTCGCTTTTCGATGATACCAGCTTTCTTTTAGACCGATACCTTTCCCGTTTTAAATCCGGAACCATCGGCCTGATGAAGGCCCTCATGAAAATATCCCAGAAGCTGGGAGCCATGTATGCGGCGCTCCTTGTTGAAACGGAGACGGACTGGGAGATCGATTATTCGGTCGGCTTTAATAAAAAAAGCCTTGAGACATTTCGTTTTGATCATAACGAACCAATCGTAGCAGAGGTGTTTGCAAAACATCTGTTTGCCACCTTTACTTCGGGAGCACAACATTCCTCTTATTTTCATGAGAAGATGTGTGAGGATGATCGTCGCTATGCAAAGGGAATGGTTTTTATTCCCGTTGTTTATGAGAGAAAAGCCTCATACCTTTTTGTAAGTTTACGAAAACCAGAAGCGGGTATTGAATCGGTTGTTTCGAAGCTAAAACAGCTATAGCTTGACAACTGGGTAGGTTATCCTTACTATAAGCGGTAATCTGGAGTAGGAGGAGTCTAATGACTGTCGTATTGGCAATCGTTCTCCCCGTCTCCGGTTTGATTCTAGGTTGGACAATACGATGGCTGTATGCCAGATTCCAGCTTTCTTCTTCTGAACAGAAAGCTGAACGGGTAAAGCAAGAGGCAGTCAAAGAAGCTGAAGCAAAGCGTAGGGAGTTGATTCTTGAGACAAAGGATGAACTACTTCGGGAAAGAAATCAGCAGGAACGAGAGTTCCGTGAAAGAAGAAATGAGTTGCAGCGACTGGAAAGGAGATTGCTGCAGAAAGAAGAAAATCTAGAAAAAAAGCAGTCTGATCTGGATATCCAGAAACAGAGGCTTGCAGACCGGGACGGTAAGATACGGGAACGAGAAGTTTTCCTCGATGAGGAGGAACAGAAATGGAAGGCAGAGCTTGAAAGGGTTGCGGGAATTTCGTCCGACGAAGCGAAGCAGCTTATTATTCAGTCTCTGGAAAGTGAGGCCCGTCATGATGCGCAGGTCCTCATAAATAAGATTGAGCAGGAAGCTCAGACGCTTGCCGAGAGGCGGGCACGTGATATTATCGTAACCTCGATTCAAAGGATCGCAACGGATGTCAGTTCCGATGTGACAATTAGTTCCGTCAGTCTGCCCAACGATGAGATGAAGGGGCGGATCATTGGTCGCGAGGGGCGGAATATCCGGACCCTTGAAACCTTAACGGGGGTGGATATCATCATCGATGATACTCCCGAGGCTGTTGTTATTTCCTGTTTTGATCCCATCAGGAAGGAGATTGCAAAGGTTGCTCTCGAACGACTTATTCAGGATGGGAGGATCCATCCTGCCCGAATAGAAGAGGTCGTGCTTAAGGTTACGAAAGAGATCAATCAGATTATTTTTGATGAGGGAGAAAAGGTCTTCTTTGACCTCGGTATTCACAATCTCAACCAAGAGGCCATACGGGCCCTGGGGCGGCTCTACTATCGGACCAGTTACGGTCAGAATGTGCTCAAACACTCAAAAGAGGTAGCTGTTCTTGCCGGAATGATTGCCGCGGAGATCGGTGCGGATCGGGAGATCGCCAAACGGGGTGGTTTGTTGCATGATATTGGGAAAGGGATTGAGACCGATAGCGACGGTAACCATGCCGAGCTGGGAGCGGAGTTGGCTCGCAAGCTTGGGGAGGATCCGCGGGTTATTAATTCGATTCTCAGCCACCATAACGATGTGGAACCAAATTGTGTCGAGTCTGTTATTGTTCAAATCGCCGATGCGATTTCCGCTTCAAGGCCCGGTGCACGAAGGGAAACCCTCAATAACTACATCAAACGCTTGGAAAACCTTGAACAGCTTTCCGAAAGCTTTGAGGGGGTTGAAAAGGCGTATGCAATCCAGGCTGGGCGTGAGCTGCGCATTATGGTGAACCATGAGTCTGTGGATGATGATCGGGCCAAGGAACTGGCGAAAGATATCGCCAAGAAAATCGAGGCTGAGCTTCGTTATCCCGGAAGAATCAAGGTGACTATCATCCGTGAGACACGGGTAGTGGAATATGCCAGATAAGATTACGGTCCTGCTTCTCGGTGATGTCTTCGGCCAGCCGGGATGCAGGGCTCTTTTTGTTGGATTGAAATCTCTTGCAAAGGAGTACCGGGCCGATCTTGTGGTCGTGAACGGTGAGAATGCCGCCGACGGTTTCGGAATTACTCCCGAGATCGCCGACAGGCTTTTTGCTTCCGGTGCCGATGTCCTTACCTCCGGTAATCACATATGGCAGAAGCGTGAAATTCTTCCCTTTCTCGACAGCCAGGAACGGATGCTTCGTCCCGGAAACTACCCGCCCGGGGTTCCGGGGCACGGGAGTTGTATTGTCGAGGTCAAAGGGGTAAAGGTCGGTGTGCTTAACCTTCAGGGTCGGCTTAGAATGGGCGATCTTGATTGTCCTTTTCGGATCGGTGCTGACATGGTACGAAAGCTTCGTGAAAAGACTAAGGTTATCTTGGTGGATTTTCATGCCGAGGCTCCGGAAGAGAAGGAGGCACTTGCATGTTATCTCGATGGCCAGGTCTCCTCGGTTACCGGGACCCATACCCACGTTCAGACCGCCGATGAACGAATCTATCCCAAAGGCACGGCCTATATCTCCGATATTGGCATGACCGGTCCTGTTGACAGTGTTATCGGCTGCGACATGGAAATCTCTCTTCGTCGTTCGGCAACACAGATGCCTTTGCGAATGGAGGTCTCTGATACTCCCGCTGCTATTCAGGGTGTCAAGATTGAGATTGATGCTGCTTCGGGAAAGGCTTTGTCGATTGAACGGGTGGTAAAGCATTCTCTTGTCTAATTGTATTCAATGAAACGAATTCCGCTTCTCGCATTATTGAAAAAGCGATATCCCGATCTTGATGCTGATGATCTCTATGCCCGTATTGTCTGCGGTGAGGTTTTTATCGCTGAAGAGCGGATCAGCGATCCGAAACACTTGGTGCCTGTCGACAGCGTCCCTGCCTTTCGCGTCCGTCGTTTTGTTTCACGGGGCGGGGAGAAGCTGGAGGAGGCAATACGTCGCCTGGGTATTGATGTTACGGGATTAATATTCGTCGATGCGGGGGCCTCTACCGGGGGATTTACCGACTGTCTCTTATCCCGTGGTGCCTCCATAGTCCATGCCGTCGACGTTGGGTATAATCAGCTTGCCTACTCCCTGCGGAACGATCCCCGGGTTATCGTCCATGAACGTACCAACATCATGGAGCTTGAGGCCCTAAATCCTGTACCGGATGCTGCTGTTGCCGATCTGTCGTTCCGTTCCCTCAGGGGGGCCGCTTCTAAGATCCTTGCGCTCACCAGACTCGGTTGGGGACTTGTGCTTTTTAAGCCGCAGTTTGAACGGGCTTCCGGTTTGCTTAACGGAGGGGAGCGTGCTTGCCTTTTCGACGGTGTGGTCCGAAATAACGATGAACGGCGATATTTGCTCAACGAGCTGAAGAAGCGACTCTCCGAAGAGGGTGTTGCAACTGCTGCGGCAATCGAATCTCCTGTTCCTGGTAGAAAAAAAGGGAACAGGGAGATTGTCCTCTTGATTCATCAAGGTGATGTTGCACCGCCTCGCTTTGATCCTCCTATTTGAATGAGTCCCGGCCGATGGGGTTCGCAATGGTAAGCCCTTCCGTGGCGATATAGTCCCTTTTCTTGCCATTGATGGTGATTTGAACCGACTTGACGGTGGAAAATTCCGTTGCGGTATAGACTATCTGTTTCAGTGCCGCATTCGCGCCCTCGACACCAAATTCGTTAAAGGTGAAGGCTTCGGAGAAATCTACGTACGCGACCCCGTTTCTTACCATAACGGATCGTAGCGCTGTACCTTCGGGGATCAAAGAAATCATTCCTTTGTTTAATTCTGCCGTCGTCAGCCCCTTCAATAGTGCATCCAAGGTCCTTGTCAAGGGTGAGGATTCGTAATAGACGGGCCTTGTCACGTGTTGAAGGGCGATTTCCCCTGAATCGCCTACTATCACAAAGTAGAGAATCGAGGTCCGAAGTTTTTGTTCCACGAGAGGCTTTTCTTCCGGCTTTTCCTGTTCCGGTTCGTCCAGCTTTTCAACCGGTAGTTCTTTTTCAATGACCTCCGGTTCCTTTGGCTTTTCTTGGGCTTGTTCGGAAGGCTCTGGGGTCGGCCTTTCTTCGGCCGGCGGCTTTTCTTCCTCAGGGGAGATGCGCTTGACCTCTGGCTCCTTTGTGTCCTTTTGTACCGTCTTCAAAAGGGTGTCAAATCCTGTTGTTTCCAGAACGGAACTGATTCGTTCCCTGCTGAAAAGGAAGATCACGAGTGCCAGTAAAATTAATGCTATCCAGAAGAGACAGCCTAATGAGCTGTTTTTTTTACGTGCCATAGTACATTATCTATCGGCATCAATTGCCCTTGGTTTGACACCGAAGCCAAAACTCCGTATAGTTTTAGCTGCGATGAAAACGTTCAAAGGCATATCTGCCAGCCCCGGTATTGTTATTGGAAAGGTTTTTCTATACGTCGATGATGCCGGTCAGATCCCTAAATATACTATTTCCGCAGATCAGGTGGATGCGGAACTCGAACGTTTTTTCGTGGCTGCGGGGAAGGCTGCTGAGGAGATACGGGACCTTCAGGCCAAGGCTTCTCTGACCATGCGAAAGGAAGAGAGTAAAATTCTCGATTCCCACGTTTTGATGCTTAGTGATCCGGAATTTACAAAGCGCATCGAAGAAAGTATCCGCTCTCAGCTATTGAATGCCGAATGGGTGCTCTATACGACCATTAATCAACTTGTGGAACCTCTCGAGAATTCCGCAGATACCTATTTACGCGAGCGAACCATCGATATTCGTGATGTTGCCAAGCGGGTCTACAATCATCTACTCTACCGGGATCGGATCAATCTCTCTGATCTTGACCAGGAGGTGATCCTGGTTACCCACGATCTTCTGCCTTCCGATGCATTGGCCATGAACAAACAGTCGGTAAAAGGAATTGCAATGGATGCAGGAGGCAAGACAAGCCATACTGCCATTCTTGCTCGTTCTTTTGAGATTCCCGCAGTGCTGGGCCTTTCCTCTATAAGCAGCAGTGCCGCTACCGGAGATACGATCATCATAGACGGTACCTCGGGAGTCGTGCTGCTTAAGCCTGATCAGCGGACGCTTGCCGCTTATGAAAAGCGTATAAGGGCCTGGCAGCGACGCGAAGTCGAACTTTTAACCTTGAACGAACTACCGGCCGAAACCAGAGACGGTAAACGAATTGTTCTGAAGGCTAATATCGAGGTACCCGAAGAGACCGAATCCGCCATTGCACACGGCGCAGAAGGGATAGGCTTGTATCGATCCGAGTTCCTTTTCCTGCAGCCGGGCGGCTATTCCTCTGAGGATGTTCAATACGATGCCTATGCTAGAGTCCTTAAGGCGATGGCTCCCTACGGGGAGGTTACCATCCGTACCCTGGATGTGGGGGGGGATAAGGTCATTCCCGGGATGGCTGGATTGGATGAGAAAAATCCGATACTCGGCTGGCGTGCCGTTCGCTTCTGCCTTTCCCGAAAGGATCTTTTCAGGACCCAGCTACGGGCCATGCTGCGGGCTTCTGTTCATGGAAGGCTCCGAATCATGTTTCCCATGATCAGCGGCATTGAAGAACTTGAAAATGTTCTGGCGCTTTTGGATGAGTGTCGGCAGCAGCTTCGGGAAGAGAGCATCCCTTTTGCCGAGGATATCCCGGTAGGGATTATGATCGAGGTTCCTTCTGCCGCTTTGACCGCAGACATCCTTGCGCGCAAAGTTGATTTTTTCTCGATTGGAACAAACGATCTGATTCAGTATACTATCGCCGTCGACCGCGGTAACGAAAAGATTGCCTATCTCTATGAGCCTTTTCATCCCGGAGTACTTCGCCTCCTTAAGCGGATCATCGAAGATGCTCACAATGCGGGTATTCCCGTCGCCATGTGTGGCGAGGTGGCGGGGGATCCCTATGCGGCTGTCATTTTGCTCGGTTTCGGACTGGATGTGTTTAGTATGAGTTCCTTCGGAATTCCCGAAGTGAAGAAAATCATCCGCTCGGTTTCCATGAGTGAAGCGGAAGAGCTTGTCGGTACGATCATGGAAATGAAATCTTACAAAGAGATTGACAGTTATGTGAGGAGTTGGATGAATGAGCGTTTCGATCTCGCAGTCACCTGATAGTTCCGGCCGAAGGCCTCTCATTGCAGTGGTCGGCCGACCGAATGTAGGAAAATCGACCCTTTTCAACAGGCTTGTCAGAAAACGACGAGCCATCACCGATCCCACCCCCGGAGTTACCCGTGATTCCATTGAGCATGAATGGATTCTCGACCCTTATGCCCTTACCATAGTCGACACCGGTGGTTTTAAGGTCGAAGGCGATAGTCTCGACGAGCAGGTAAAAGAAAAGAGTGTTTCCTATCTGAAACGTGCCGATTTGATTCTCCTGCTCATGGATGTCACCGATGTTACCGGCGAGGATGAGACCTTTATTGAATACCTGCGCCCCTATTCCGATAAACTTTTGCTTGTAGTTAATAAGGTGGACAACAGAGAGCGGGAAAACGGTGTCTGGAATTATCTTTCCTATGGGCTTGGTGAACCTATTGCTATCTCTGCCGCTCACGGTTTGGGAATAGACCTGCTTGAGGAGGCTGTTTTGCGTTTCCTCGGGGAGGCCCAACTGTTGAAATCGAGAGAGGCTGAGGCTGAAGATTCCTTTTCATTACGCCTCGCTCTGCTCGGAAAGCCCAACACCGGTAAATCCACCCTTGCAAACCGTCTCATTGGGAGAGATGTCTCCATCGTTTCCGACCTGCCGGGAACGACAAGGGACGTGGTGGAAAGTTCATTTAGCTATCGAGGTATGAATTGCACCATTTTGGACACCGCCGGAATCAGGCGGAAGAAAAAAGTAGGTGAGAATATCGAATACTATTCGGTTAACCGTGCCCTTTCGGCCATTGAGGAAGCGCATGTTGTTTTGCTCATGATTGATGCCCAGGAAGGTCTCTCCGAACAGGATAAAAAAATTACCAGCCAGATCATAAAACGCGGCCGGAGTGTTGTCATGGTGCTGAACAAATGGGATCTCCTCCAGGAAGTCCCAAACATGATCCAGGCTATTTCCGACCGGGTACGCTTTTTGTTTCCCGTCCTCTCTTTTGCCCCTCTTGTGCCGATTTCGGCTAAAACCGGAGAGGGCGTGGATAAGTTGCTTTCTACCGTGTATGCGGTACGTAAGCAGATGTCAAAAAGGGTGGATACTTCCCGTTTTAATGATAAACTCAAAGAGTGGGGCGAACATTATCAGCCGGCCCGGGGTAAGCGGGGGCACTTTAAGGTGCTCTATGGAACCCAAGTCGGTGTGGAGCCTGTTCGATTCCTTCTGTTTGTGAACAGGAAAAAAGGCTTTCCACCTGGGTATATCAGTTATTTGACGAACAAAATAAGGAAGGAGCTTGGTTTCCCTTCGGTACCGGTTATTATCGACCTGAAAGAACGTCGATAAAGCTAAGAGGCAAGGAGGTTGAAAGAGGAGAGTGGATGGATACTCCATCGGCGAAGTGTGCAAACTTCTTGGAATACGTCCTCACGTCCTCAGGTACTGGGAGCGGGAACTTGAGTTCTTACATCCCGAAAAGGATACCGGCGGCAGGCGCCGTTACTCAACCGATGAGCTGCAGCTCCTGTTCCGCATTCGATACCTGGTTCAAAAGCGGCGGATGGGGCTTGAAGGGGTGAGGCGGGCTATCTGGGAGGGTATCGATGCCTCCTCCCGCTTTCCTGTTGCGGAAATTCGCTCCTTGCGTCGCGAGTTGCTGACGGTTGAACGTTTGATTGCAAGGCAGCGCCTTAGGCTGGAAAGTGTTGTGTCCGAGCCGAAAGTTTCCGATATTCAAATATGATGAGTAAAATCCTGTCACATTACATGGGTATTCTCCCTTTTTCCCTCTTTCTTTGTGTCGGCCTTTCGTTGGGGAGCCTTTTTGCGCTTCCTGCGGATGGCAAACTAATTCACGATTGGGGAGGTTCCTACCGGCGTTATCTTCCTCCCCCCGAACACGATGCCGTCCGGCGGGAGGTCCTTGATGCGGAGCTGCTGCCTGCGGATGAACTACGGCGATTACCGGCCTACGATCTCTCCGTTCGTTTTTTTTCCCTTATTCCGGAAGAGCCGGGGCAGCGGTGGCTCTGTTTTACCTTCGGTGATGAGTGGGACCTTGAGCGACCGGGCAGGGGTAGCTGGGTCATCAAACGAGATCGATTTACGAAAGAGCTGCTTTCTATCAGAATTTTTCTTTCTGAGGACGGAAAAAACTATCTCGATTTGACTTCCGCCCCTTCCGGAGAGGCCTCTCAGTTTTCCATCTATCTTCAGGGGCGGCTTTTTCAGCGGCAGGTTCCCCTTAGCCTATCTCTCTCCGATGTCGCCCGTAGTTCATTTGAGAAGATTGCGCAACTCAGCAGTGCCTATGTGGAGTGGAGTTTCTATTTTCCCGACCCCGAATCTCTTCCCTCAGGGCCCGTGAAAGAGCTCTCTTCGGTGGTTAGGACCTTGCTTCCTCGGCTCCATTATAGCGATGATGGTGTCCTCGATGAGAACGGTAATTACATCTTTATCGGAGACGGCTCCCCTCAGACGGGCGAGAAGGGGCTCAACTGCTCGGGTTTTGTGAAATGGATCGTGGACGGGATAGCCTACCCGCGTACTGGGAAGCTTTTTTCGGTTGCTGCTTTAAAAAAGCGAAGAGATGATCGCGGCAATCGCTGGAGCTCGGGGCTGGAAACCCAACGTGATCCCTATTTCGGCCTCGACTGGACCCGCAATCTTGCCCTCGCTTACCGGCGGATAACCTTTCCTGATGCGCAGGTGGATCAGGTAAATGTAGATGATCTTGCTTTTCACCCCTACAGGGAGGATGTCGGCTATCCTGTTTCCTGGCTGAATAGCCTCGCCTGGGAGCTTGCGGTGCGGGAAGCCGGTTATTTTTATCTGCTTGCGGTAAATGAGCAGAAAGGCAATCCTCCCTTACGGGAGTACTTTCATACTGCCGCTCTTTTTCCCTATCTCGACGATAAGGGAGATCTTCAGACGATCATTTTCGAAAGCGGGGAAGAAACCCCTGTTGAACAGTTCATTGCGCGCTATCCTATAGCTTATGTTCATCTGGTGCGGGTTGCCGCCGAGCGACGTTTTGATCCGCCGGCAATTCGTCTCGAACCGACGCTGCGGAGACCTTGATTATGATATCGTCACATACCTTTTTTTCTCATAAACGATGGATCCTGCTTTTCCTCTGCTTCTTTACGGCAATGGGAAGTCTTGCTGCACAGGATGAAGCTTCTGCTCTTTTTCGCGAGGCTGAAACCCGATTTCGTAAGGGAGACTATCTTTTTGCCCTTCAGCGCTACGAGGAGCTGATTCGGCAATACCCGGTATCGGAATATGTTGCCGATGCCCAGTTCCGCCGGGCCGTTATCCTCTACAGGACAGGAAAGGCCGAAGAGGCCTTATCCCTGTTTGAGCGTGTCGAAAAGCGATACGCTTCCACCCGGTTCCGGCGCTACATTCCCTTTTGGAAAGGGGTCGCTCTTTTTACCCTGGACCGTTTCGAGTCTGCCGCGTCCGCCCTTGCTACCTACCTCGCTTCCTCCCCCGATCAGTTGCAGGCCGAGGCCGGACGTTATCTCGCTCTCTCGTATCAGAAGCTGGGCGATGCCGATAAGGCCGCTGAAGCCGCCGTTGCATCCCTCGGCAGTCTCTCTTCCGACGATGGGGCATTTCCTTATACCCTTTCTCTCGCTCTTTCCCTGCTTTTGGAGGCAGGGAAGGTCGACCAGGCCCTTGCCCTTCTTCAACCGGTGGACCCCGCCCGCTTTTCTGCCGATTGGCAACAACGATTAGGATTTTTCAAGGCGGAAGCCCTGTACCGCTCGGGAGAAGAGGAGGAGAGCATTCCGTGGTATGTTTCCTCTCTTGACGCTCCTGCCGATACCTCTGCGCCTGCCTATGAGCGGCTTTATTCGATCTACAGAAAGCTTGGGATGGAGGAAGAGCAAAACGAACTTTTCGATCGTGCCATGATCGCCCTTGCCTCGAGGCCGGAAATGCTGAATCGTTTTCTTCTCCAGGCCGGCATCGAGCAGTTTCATGAAGGCTCAAGGGAATTGGCCGAATCCAACCTTCGGAGGGTCTTAAGAACTTCCGGCAACGCTGATCGCCTTGATCTTGCCTCTCTCTATCTTGCGAGAATCCGTGCCGATCAGGGAGATCGGGACGATGCGATCCGTATTCTCCAAGAGCGGGAAAAGGATTCGGGAAGCCTGGACCAGGAACTCCTATTCACATTGGCGCTCTTCCTCTCCGATGCCGAGCAGTGGGATGCTGCAACCCGACGGCTGGATACCTTTCTTGGGCGATATCCCGATTCCCTTCATCGTGATCAGGCCGAATACCTCCGGGCCTACTGTGAATATCGTCTGGGACATCTTTCCCGCTCGTTGAATCTTGTGGATAACATTTTTCGTTCCGGTTATGCCGGAGAGAATACAAGATCGCTCCTCCGGCTGAAGGCCCGTATTCATATGGGGCTCAAGGATTACCGCTCGAGTATCGAAAGCCTTAAGGAGTATATTCCCCTTGCACCCGATGATCTTGAGGCCAGATTGGACCTCTTGCGGCTTTACTATCAGGTCCGCGAGTATCATCAGGTTATTTCGGATGCTCCCTCGCTCCTGAAGGAGTATCAGGAAAAAAATCGATCGATAGAGTACCTACTGGGACTCTCTCTTGTCGCCGTCAAGGAGTATGATCAGGCACTCGATGTCTTCGACCGAATGCTTTCCCGAAAGATTGACGACGATATTACCCCGTATGCCCGTTTTTATGCGGGTTGGGCCGCTTATCGAACCGGTGCCTACAGCCGGGCCGTGGATTTTTTTCGGGCCGTCTATACCGATAATCCTGACCATGAGCTAAGTGCCCGTAGCCGCTACCTCTCGGGCTGGGCGCTCTACACCCTTGGTTCGTACAAGGACGCCGCCCTTGCCTTCGGCGAATATAGTCGACAAATGTCGGGTTCAGAGGCCGAGAAGGGGCTTTTCATGTATGCAAAGAGTTATGCGGCGGCGGGAGATGTCGGGCGGGCCTCCTCCGGCTTTCAGGAATTATCAGGCAAGAAAAGTTCCGCTTATGCAGACGACGCTCTCTACGAATATGCCCAGATGATGCAGAACAACGGCAACGATGAGGAGGCCATTCGAAGCTATTATCAGCTGTGGCAGCAGTTTAAAAGCAGTCCCTATGCCGGCGACGCCCTTTACAATCGCGGAGAGCTCCTTTTTCTTTCCGGTCAGTATCGCAAGGCAGGCGAGGCCTTCTATTTCTACCGGACTCGTTTCCCCAAGGGAGCCCTTGTCGATGCAAGTCTCCATTATGGTGCCCTGGCCGCCCGTAAGGAGGCTGCTCCTTTTCAGGCGGTGTTGCTATGGGAAAAACTCATCGACGAACATCCGAAGAGCGCTTTCTATCCGGAGGCCTTACAGGGCTGCGCCGAACTTTATCGTCAGGCGGGGGAGTATCGAAAATCGATCGCCATGTATACTAAGCTTCTCGATTTTTACCCTGATATTGCGAAAAAGGCGAATGCCGAACGGGAAATAGAGACCCTCGGCAAAATGTTGCAGGGCACGGGAAGCAGGGAAGCCGCCTTGCAGGTGACGATCGAACAGGAATCTACCGGAACGAAGAAGGGAGTGGAGGCGATGGTCGAACTTGGGCGTCTCTACTACGATCGTTACGACCGACAGGAGGAGAAGGCGAAGTCGCTTCTTGAGAAGGTTGTTGCCGAAAAGGATCGTTTTCCCGCTCCGGCGGCCGAAGCCTATTACCTGCTTGGCGAAATGGCCGCTGAAAAGGGTGAGGCAAAGAAGGCCGTCGAGCACTTCCTTGATGCCGCAGCCTTGGGCGGAGAGGGGGATACCTCGGCCCGTTCCCTGTATCGTGCCGCGGAGGTCGCCGCCGATGCAGGGGATCATGATCTGGCGCAGACCATGGTCAGACAGATCGAACGTTCCTTCCCTGATTCCGAATGGACACTTCGGGGACGGGAGCTCTTGGAGGATCGAAGATGAAAACACCTGCCGTAATCATTGCACTGATATTCATCATGCCGATCGGCCTCTTTGCTCAAACCGCTTTGACTGGGCCCGACGAACCCGAAATGGTTGTACCTGAGGTTATCCTGGAGGTCGAAGACGAAGCGGCGGAGGATGTACGAGCCCCCCTTCCCGAGGCTCGTGAACTTCCTCTTCCCGAATTTTCCCTGCCCTCCCCCCAGAGTAGCGGTGAGGATTCCCTCGATCTTCCTGTGATGGCCGATATCCCCGATACCGAGATCGGCAGCTCCGATTCCGGTGCCGACTTTTTCAGTGAGGCACTTGTCGGGGGAGGGATTAACAATAGGCTTGTCGGTGATATCTCCCTCTACCGTCTGGGAGAGGGCCCCCGTTTTTCACTGCGTTTTGCCCACGACGGAACCGACGGCTATAGCGGGGAGGCTTCGGGCACCGGTTATTTTGATCGCACGGACCAGCTTCAGGGAACGGTGCAGGGAGATATCCAGGGAGGCTCCGGAGTTTGGAACTATGGGCTCGACGGATCTTATCTTGAAAACGAACAGGGATTGCAGGGAAAGATGAATGATGCAAGTTCGATTATTCTCAGGTCAACTGCCGCCTCCGGTCATCTGCGATACCCGGGAGAAGGGCGCTTCGATATCGGTTTTGAGGGTAATTATCGTAACACTCGTCATCTTTTTGCCGGGTATCAGGGGGAGAGTGAAGAGACGGTCCTTAATCCTTCCGTTGTCGGATCCTACCAAGGCGAGAGCTTGCTTTCCCGTTTAACCCTTTCGTACCGCTATCACGGTTTCGATGATGAGGACGACAACCGGCTGACGACATCACTTCTTGCCGAGGCGAAACTTGCATCCATGGAAATCGGTGTATCCGGGGGACTGCGATGGGATTTTTCCGGCCAGATGCGTTATCCTGTTTCGATATGGCTGGATGGTGCGTGGAAGGATCTTCTTTCTTACAATACCAGCGGAGGGTTTCGAGTTGTGGAGGATCAGTGGTACGACCTCTGGTCCCTTTTCCCCTTCTGGAATGCCTCCCTCCTTCCCAGCCTGCGGGAACAGTGGTTTTGGGAGGGTTCGGTGGAGCTAACCCCTTTCGGCGGATTCGGTATCCGAGGCTCCTGGGAATTGCAGATAGGGGATTTACTCCCCATTCCCGTCGGTTCCGTTTCGGCAATTTCTTCGGGGGGCCCCTACGAATGGAGAGAGCGCAGCGGAAACGCCTTATCGACGGGGGCGACGCTCTTCTGGGAGCTGGCATCGGGGATCACCCTTGGGACCGGATGGAGCGGATGGTTTTACGACCAACCGGAGCCCCTTGCCTCGGAAAGTCGTTTCCTTGGATATGTGGAGTACAGCTACCGCGAGGGGCTGTTTATCGGGCGTACGGATATCTCGGTGGACCCTCTTGAGGACGAAACAATGCCGCGGCTCGGTTTTTCTCTTGCATGGAGGGCTGCCGAGGGAATGGTCATGAGTGTTGAAGGGGAAGACCTCCTTGAACCGTTTATCGAAGGCGGGCGAAGCTGGACTGGACCCTTCATCGAGAAGGGAGCGCAGTTGACGCTGCAACTTAAAATATCGTTATAGGTAAAGGGGAACTACATGTTTGTTCTGATTGAAAAAGGCGGAATCATCATGATTCTGATCATGATTCTGAGTGTTCTTGCCGCTGTTATTATCATTGAACGGTTGCTCTTTTTCAGAAAGATAAAGGTTGATGAAGAGTCGCTGATTAATCGCTTAAAGGCTACACTTGGAAAGGGCCATTACGATGAGGCGATCGATATTTGTGAGAACAACCCCTCTCCGATCGCCAACCTGATCAAGGTGGGGATTGAGCATCGCGATTACCCAACCTCCGATATGAAGGAGGCAATTACCTCGGCCGCAAACCTTGAGATTCCTCAGCTCGAACGTTACCTGACGAGTTTGGGAACCATCGCCCATATCAGTCCCCTTTTGGGGCTTCTCGGAACGGTCACCGGAAATATCAAGGCGTTCGGTGTTCTCGGCTCCTCCGGGGCTGTGGGGGATCCATCGCTCCTTGCCACCGGTATCTCCGAAGCGCTTTTGACCACTGCAGCAGGCATCGTGGTGTCGGTTCCCGCCATCACCTTTTATAATTATCTGGTCAATAGGGTAAACCATATGATTATCAGAATGGAAAACCGGGTGAACGAGCTGATTCTCTTTATAGGTGGTTCGGAGAAGGAACGATGACCTTTCGCAGACGTTTGAAACCGACGGCAACCGTCGATCTTGTTCCGATGATCGATGTGGTGTTCCAGCTGGTTATCTTTTTCATGGTATCAAGCACCTTTTTGCTGACCCCCGGCATCAGTATCGAGCTTCCAAGTTCCAGTACTGCCGAGCCTGCGGTGATGACGCGACTCGTTGTTACCGTGGTATCCGAAGATGAGATCTACCTGAACAGAGACCGTTACGCTCTTGCGGATCTGAAGGAGGGGCTGGCCTCCCTCCGGAGTCAGGACGATATTAAGGCTGTCATCATCGAAGGAGACTCCGGGGTAAGCTACAGTCTGATGGTCCGGCTCCTCGATGTGCTGCGTACCGAGGGGTTTACGGGTATAACATTGCGAACAAAGGATGATGCCCCGTGATGTATGATTCCCGGGAGCGACTTGGCGTGAGCCTTCTGATCGCTCTGGCTCTGCATCTTTTACTTGCCCTCCTGCTTGGTCTTGTCGACTGGTCTCCCGAAGCGGATACCCTTCGGCTCGACCCTGTGGTGCTTTTGCCTCCTCCTCTTCCTACCGAGCCTGAAGCGGTAACGCCTTCGGAGGTAGAAAAGGTAGAAAAACCAGAAGCAACGGAACCGCAGCCGGAAGCCATAGTGCCTGCCCCCCAAAAGGCCCCTGAGCGGCCTGCTCCTCGCCCGGAAGTCGCGAAGCAGACTTCTCCCCGCGCTTCTGCAGTTGAGACTCCGGCACAACCGCAGCCTAGGGCAAGCAGGGAGCAAGCCTCTCAGCCTCCAGCCTCGGCCGCTCCGTTGCCCGCCCCCGCTCCCCGCATCTCTTCTTCCGAACCTCCCAAGGCCCCTCCCGAGCCTGAAGTCGTCCGCAATAACTGGTCTCCCGGTTCGGAGATTGTCTATGGTGATGAGGCTGCAGGAAGTACCTCAGACCTCTCCCGGTCCGATGAGGACGCGGAAGCTCCTACTGCGGGCGAGGGAAATGAGAAGGCAGCTTCTCCGCTTCTCTCCGACAGTACGGTAGAGGAGAAGCTGGGGGCCATTGCCGATCAGGCCACCTCAAGTGGCCGTTCGGGACAGACCTCGGCCGGTTCTTCCGGGGGGACGGATAACGCTTCGGTCGATGAGCCGGATGTGACCTTCGAGGGCGACCAGACCAGGAAGCTGCTTGCATGGAGTAAACCCGAGATAGAGCCGGAGATGCTTGGCGGACGAAGCTCCGTCATGGTAGAGGTCCAGTTTACCCTTCCTGCCGACGGGCGGCCGCTACTTCCCGAGGTTGTCTCCTCATCCGGTAGCACAGAATTGGACAATGTGATAAAACAGGCCATAAGAAACTGGAAGTTTTCAGAGGCGGAAGATGGCTCTTCGGTGAAAGGGAAGGTCCGCCTTATTATCAGAACCCAATAACAGCAAGACTTGGAGTAGGTATAGTGCAGATTCGGGCTATTGCTTTCGACATCGACGGGACCCTCTATCCGAACCGCAGGATGTATCTTCATTCCCTTCCCTCTTTTCTTTTTCATCCAATGCTGGTTCTCCGTTTCGGCAGGGTGAGAAAAGAGATCAGAAAAAAGGCTTTCGACGGAGGCTTCAGGCAGGCCCAGGCCCGCTTTCTTTCCCGCGCCTCTGGTGGACGACTTTCGGAAACGAAGGCGGCAGAGAAGATTGATCGTCATCTCTACGGGGTATGGGAACGCTCATTTCGAGGGGTCCGCCCCTTTGCCCAGCTTCGGGAGACCCTCCTGTCCTTCAAGCGGTCCGGGGTGAAGCTTGCCGTGCTCAGTGATTTTCCGATTCAACGGAAGCTCTCCTATCTCGGAGTGGACGATCTTATCGATATCGCATGTTGTTCCGAAGATTCCGGACGCCTCAAGCCCGATCCTCTTCCTTTCCGCCGGCTGGTTTCCGCTCTCGGTTTGCCTCCGGAAGAAATCCTGTACGTTGGGAACAGTTATCGGTATGATATCGAGGGAGCCGCAGGAGTCGGGATGCGAACGGCCTATTTGACCCGTTCTCGGGAGCAAAAGGGGATTGCCGACTTTGCGTTCTTCCGTTATCCGGAGCTGCGGCGCTGGGTGGAAGAGAGATTGAATTGACATCTTACTCTTCCTGGGTAACAATAATCGGGGATAAACTGGGAGAGAAATATGGTATTCTCATTGGGAAATGTTATTACCCTCTTGATTGTGGTGCTGGTACTGGCGTTGTACCGGCAAATGGACCGCAATAATCGTTCTTTGGACAAAATTCGGCGCTATTCGGAGAAGATCAAGGGCGAGCTGGACGGTTTTGTGGATGGAAAGACCCAGGAAGTAAAGAATCTCGCCATCGATCTTGATGTTCATCAGAAAACCGGCAAAGAGATCCTTAAGCGAATTGTCGGTATCGAAGAGGAGCTTGGGAAAAAGGCCGAGAAGATTGAGCTTGTGCATGAACGCATCAGTGAGTATGACAAGACACTCGGTGAGCTGGGCCGCATGACCGGTCAGGTCGAAGAGAATCTCAAGCGTCTCCATGAGGAATCGGAATTTGTCGATAAGGTCGGCAAGCGGGTGAAGGAGGCCGGGGTTCGGATTCTCCAGCTGGAAAAACAGATCCCCGAAATCAATGGAAAATTCACAAAGGAAAACGATACGGCCTTGCGAAAGGTGAGTGCCGAGGTGCTGAAGCGTACCCGTCAGATCGTTACCGGTGTTCATAAAGAGGTGGAGGAAGCCGAAACCAGGATCCACAGTTTCACTGAGCAGCTGGACCGGCTTGAGGATCGTCGAAGCTCTATGGAGGCCGAGACGATGAAGGCAATTGAGGCTGGTCTTGATGAACAGCTCTATCGGGCCGAGCAGCGCGGGGAATCTCTTGTCGCCGGTTTCGACGAAGGGCTGAGCGGTACACTTGAAAAGCGAAAGAAAGAGGGCGATCTCTTTCTGCAACAATTACAAGGCGGTCAGGAGCAGCTGAATCAAAGCCTTGCCCGTTTTCGGGATGAGATGTCGGCGATTGAATCGGCCTATCAGGAATCCCTCGAGAGGGCCGCCAAGCGCGGAGAAAACCTTGACGATGAGGTCTTTGAACTTCTTAGAAAAAATATCGAAGCAAAGCGGCAGGAAACCGAGTCGAGGCTACTTGCTGATATCCAGTCGACGGCCAATGCAGCCGAGAAATCACGATCGGAGGTCGATCAGCGCTTAGGCGCTTTTGAGAAGGGGATTAATGATCGCTACGAGGCGCTTACAAAGACGGCTGACGCTGCCGCACTACAGCTTGACGAACTGACCGAGCGTTCCGGCCGCCTCGACACCGATCTCAAACAGCGTCAGGAAGAGAAGCTTGCAGGTTTTGAGCATACCATTGAGAAGACCTTTACCGAACTTGAGGATAAAATTTCCAGTTGGGAAGAGGAGGTCTCCTACCGGTTTACCAGGATCGAAGAGGTTAGCGCCGATATCGATTCTCTTGAGGCCAATCTGCGTGACTCCATGGAACGGGTATCTTCCCGGGTGCGGGATGATTTCGGTCTCTTTAAGGATGAAATGGCCGGCTATCGCAGCGATGAAAAGGAACGGGCTGATACGGAGATCGGCGAAATCCGTAGCGCCATAGCCGGGGTTGAAGAGGAGCTTAACCAGCTGAAGAACCAGGCCTATCAGAATGTTTCTGAAAAACTTGAGGTCTTTGAGTCTGAGTTTTTCGGCGATCTTCAGCGCAGGGCCGGTCAGATGGATGAACGCATCGAGGCGTGGAAAAAGGATGTGGAGATGCGCCTCGAAGAGCTGGGTACCAATGGAGAGAACGGTCGGCAGAAACTGGAAATCGAATATGCCGATGACTTGAAGCAGCGCTTGAGCAGCTTCCAGGGAAAGATATACGCCCAGCAGGAAAAATTCGAGCAGCAGGTCGCCGCTTTTCAGGAGCGAATCGGCGAGCGTATGAACACTACGGGGCAAGCCCTCGGCGGACTTGAAGAGAGTCTCAAGAATCAGATCCTCGAGGCAAAAGAGAGTTCTCGCCTTGCCTTTCAGAAGGAGTTCAGCGATTACGATAGTTCGGTTTCGTCGCAAATCAAGCGGCAGGAGCGGGAACTTACCAGTCGGCTGACAGAAATTTCCGAGGGTGTCGAAGCCAAGCAGGTGGAGCTTAGCCAGATGATGGAGAGTGCCAGAAGCGATCTCTCCGGATGGCAGGAGAAGGTACTTCAGGAGCTCGAAGAGACAAAAGGGGAGCTTTCCGGCGACTATAGCGAATTGAAGAAATCGACCGAGGAGAATATCGGTGCCCTCAGGCGTGATTTCGAGGCGCAGCGTGACGACCTCATCCTTCAGACTCAGGAGGAGCGCACGCGCCTTAAGAACGAGTTAAAGGAAATTTCCGATACCATTTTAGCGTTCGAGGGTGATCTGCGTAAACGTACCGAATCGGCTTTCGACAACTTTAATCGTGACTATGAAAACTTTTCCATCGAGATACAGAAACGTAACAGGGATTTTCAGGCTGATATCGATGAAAGGATCAAGGATTTCAAGGCCTTCGGCGCCGATACAAAGGATAAGGTCGAGCAGATGCAGAAGAAGCTGCTGGGCCGAATTGAGGAGAACAGCGGTGCTCTCGATGCACAGCTCCAGGATATTGATAAGCGTTTAAAGCAGTTTCTGGCCCAAACAAAGCTCTTTGAGCGTGCCGACGCCCTGAAGATCGGGCTGCAGGAAACGATTGAGGATCTCAAGGTGGAAATCAACAGAATCGAAGGACAGAGCCAGGAGATTCGTGAAACCGAACGGAAATTCCAGTCGATTCGGAAGCTGGGTGATGAGGTGAACGGCCGGCTTAACCGTTTCCTTGCCGAAAAAAAGCGGCTTGAGGAAATGGAGGGAGATTTTAAAAAGCTCATCAATATCAGTCAGGCCGTTGATGTAAAGCTTGATCAGGTGACCGGCAGCCATGATGAGCTTCAGTCTATACAGGCGCGGCTTCGGAGCCTCGAGGATCTCGAAAAAGAGATCGAGCAGCGCTATGAACGTCTCGAGAAACGGCGAGATGTAATGGATTCCACCATCGAAGGGGTCGACAGTAATTTCCAGCGAATGACCGATCTCGAAAAGGAGCTTAAGGAGATCGATTCGAAATTGCTCGAGCTCCCGGAAACGATCGACGAATTGCGTCGTCGTATCGATACCCTGGCGATAAACAAGCGTAAGGCAGAGGATGCCATGGAGCAGCTCGAAAAGGTCGATACCCTCCTTAGTGATTCGGAAAAGCGGATTGACGAGTTGCAGAAGGCGCGTGAGTGGCTTGCCCGGACCGAAACCCGTCTTGAAGAGG
>JGI2924J29684_1077706_pt1 | contig 21122 bp, 16 predicted proteins | sample BenlonsequencITS_FD_29684 | JGI IMG/M metagenome (IMG submission 29684)
GATGTGACGATCGGCAATACCGCAAAAACGCACCTGCCCCTTCTCCACCAAGGCGTCGATACTGAATTCCGGTCCATCGAGAAACTCTTCAACGATCACCGAACCACTTCGACTGAAACGAAAGGCGTCATCGAGGGCGGAGGAAAGCTCCTCATCATTATCAACCCTTCTGACCCCCCGGGCGCCCATGTTGTCGACCGGTTTTACCACAAGGGGATACGATAGCTCTTTGGGAATTTCTTTTTCTCCATCGGCCAATTGCACGAATCGGGGGACACGGACATTCGCATCGGAAAGAGTTCTTCGCATAAGCGCCTTATCGCTTGCAGCCATGGCTGCCTTGACGGAGATACCGGGAAGCGTGAGTTTTTCCGCTACACGAGCGACGGTGAGTGAAAAATCGGTACCGGCGGTAAACACCCCATCGATGCCCCCCTCCTTCCGCATCACCTCGGCAGCATCGATCATCGCTTCCCATGCCTTCAAATCGACATGGAAGAATCGATCGGCGAGGGAAATACCGGGAGCCTCGTCGGATCCATCGGCCACGGCCACATACCACCTCTTCGCCTTTGCAATCCGAATCGCCGGAAGCTGCATAATGCCGCCTCCAAGAATCAAGATACGTTTTTTTGCCGCAGCAGTCTCATTATTCTGGCCTATCATGATAGCGCTCCTGTTTTGTTGCATAGAGTTCAAAGGTATCTCCCAGACGCAAACGAGCTGCAAGAGAATGGAGAAGGCTTTCAGGAAAAGCGCTAAACGGGAAAGGAAAACGCTCGCTGTGAATACCGGTGGAAACAAGCCTGTCGACACGAAAACCATGGCGGGAAAGCCAGCTGGAAACCTGCTCCGGAGCCATGATCGAAAGATGATCCGAAGGACTCGCAGCAAAAAATGCATCAGGCTTACGTCTGGCACTCATGCCGCGAAACGAAGGCGTCGAGAACGCGAATACCCCCCCGGGACGAAGCAGACGTTGTATCCCTTCAATGACCTGAAAGAGGTTCGGCAGGTGTTCGACTACATACCAAAGGGTAATAACATCATAGTGCGCGGCCGTTGCTGCAAGGGGGCCGTCAAAAAGTATATCATCGACAGCTCCTGCATAAACAGGAATATCAAGCCGCTCTTTTACATATGATACGGCGCCAGGGGTGATCTCGATACCTTCGCAGAAAAACCCTGCATCCCGGGCCGCGGCAAGAAAAGGACCGTAGGCACAGCCGATATCAAGGAGTCTGCGGCCGGAAGTTTTCCCGATAACGGCGGCGATATGCTCCAAGCGCTGCACAGAAAGGGCCTTGATATGGTCGAAATCCTCCAGATAATCCCGCCCGTATTGGCTCCGGTACTCGGAAAAGAAATAGTCTTCACCGTATCGGTTTTCAGGAGGAAAGGGATCGAAGAGGGCCATGGCTCCACAGGAGGCACAACGCCGTACCGACCTTTCCTCACTCCGATGTACCACAGAACTCTCCACACTGTTAAGGCGACGACCGCACAGGGGGCAGACGACGCCTCCTTCGGGCCTCATTGAGAGGATCAACGACTCAACATCGCGGTCGCAATTCCATCCGTCCCCGGGATTCGGGACATGAAGCCGACTGATCTCCAACCGGGTAAGCGGCCGTTCAGGAAACAGGTGCCGCAGTCGGATTTCAAGGCGGTCCCGGCCCTTCCGGCCCGACACCCAGCCGAGAGAAGAGAAACCACTCTGTTTGGAAAGGAGCTGATGATACCTTGAGGGGTTGAGCAAAAGAACGGCAGTACCGCAGGAGACCGCCTCCCAGGCAGTCAGACCAAAAGAACTTATAAGCAGGTCGGATGAACGGAACAGGGGAAGCGGGTCCGGAACCGGATCAATCTGCTTTACCCCAGCAGGTAAGGCAAAGGGTTCACCAACGCTTCTGCGAATCACCTGAATCTGTGAAGCCTGGAGATAGGCACCATCGATCAAGAGTCGGACAATAAGAGGGGTCAAATTCTCAGGGTCCTCCCCCCCGAAGGAAATCAAAACGGACGGGAGATCAGAACTTCTCTTTGTTTCGGCCTCACCAACGGAGGGAAGGATACCGATATTTGCTTTCCCTCCCTGTTTACGCTTCGGCAAAAGATCGATCAGATAGGAAAACTTTTGACGGAAGTCGCCTCCCTCATCGATTCCCACAAGATAACCGAGGGAATCCAGAAACGCCACTTCCTTAGCTGAGGAGGCTCGAAGATCGGCAACGATAAGCGGAGCGGGAGATTCCTCCCCACAGAGCATTGGATGCCGGGGAAAATCCTCTAAAGAAAAGAGCAAGCTTGGGTCAACCCCATGGAGAAAAGCAAGCTTCCGCGCATTGACAAGCTGCCCCTCATCGACGGCAATCAGCACCCTACGTCCCTCGTCACGGGCACGCCTTGCCAGACGAAGGGAGCGGACAATATGGCCGGTACCGCTTCCCCTGCAAAAACGGGGAACACATACCACCGGAGGGCTTTCTCGTCGATTATCACCCACGCCCGTTGCTCCCTTCTTCTTCAGATGCACGGTACCATGAAATGAGCCGTTGTACCGGTATGGGCTCTCCGGTATAGCACTCCCGAAAAATACGGGAGAGATAACGATAATCTTCCGGGGTATCCAGGGTCACTCGCATATCCGGCAGGGAAAGGGCTACAGGGGCCTGGGGTCTGGCAATAAGAAATCGTTCGGGTCGATGATACAGGAAGGGAGCGACATGCTCCCGCTCATAGGGATCGGTGCTCTCCTTATCCGCCAAACGCAAGGCATCCGCCCTCATCACCTCAACACCGGTGCCAAGGGGTGGGCCAAGAAAGCCGCAATAATCCCAGCTGTGGAGCTGCTGGAGTTCGAGAAGTTGTGATGCGAGGGAAGCACTGACCAGGGGATTGTCCCCGGTTGCCCGTAGAATACGGTCAAACCCCCTGCCTTCAATGGCCAGGGCAAAACGCTTGAGAACATCCTCTTTGGGCCCTGTAAAAAGTTCAAAATCCCACTTTTCGGCAAGAGACTGGAGCTTGGAAGCACTATCGGCATCAGTAACAAGAATCCTATCGGCAGCAGGGACCAAGAGAAGAGAGCGCATGGCATGCTCGACAACGGTTAAATCGCCCAAAGCAAGGAGGGCCTTTCCCGGGAGCCTCGTGGAATCCAGGCGCACTTGCAGCAGAACCGCATCCTTTGTGGTACTACTCATTCGGCAGTCTCCCACAGGTCCGTCACACTGCGGGCATCTCGGCAGAAACGAAACCGGTTTTCCCGGACCCAATGGGAAGCATCGCGGAATTCCCTGATCCTGGAAAAAATCGAACCTCCTTGCTTTCCTGCATAGGGTAAAAAGCGTCCTGCCGGCAAGACGCCGGCATCCCCATCGAAGCGGACGGCAAGATTTTTCAGATAAAAGCGGCCATAGCTCGCATCAGGGGTGGTATCCTCCGCCTCATGGTCACCAAGATAGCGAACGCGGAAGGAGGTGGAACAAAGCAGTTTTTCTCCCCACATATGGGTCCGAAACCCGAAATCCATTTTCTGCCAGTGGGGATTGGAGATCAGGGCATCGTACCCTCCAAGCAGGAGGAAACGTTCCCGTTCGTAGAGGCCACAGTAATCGAAGGGGAAGAGAGAGGGAACAGCATCGGCGCTCGGCACCATGGGAAGCGTCTTGAGCCTGTTGCGATAAAAGGCAGGCGCGGCAATGGAAGGAACCGTTTCGAGCTTTGGTGATTGGAGATGAGGAACCGTACAAAGCCGTTCCTGGGACAATATTCGTGAAAGGAGCCCTTCGGAAAGGGGGCCGGGCAGCATATCATTCCAAAGCACGAGGACAAGTCGGCCCTGGGCCTCCTTCATACCGAGATTTACCGCCTCCCCCGCCGAAACCCTTTGGTGCAGCAAGAGAAAACAGACCTGGGGATATCTAGCCGAAAGGGCCTCAACATCGAAGGACCGTTCTTGCCCCTCCACAGAGATAATCTCGAAATTCCCTATACGCTCAAGTTCCCGAAAATAATCGTTCCGATAGGGACGCCCTCCCCTATTGAGAACAACCAGAGATAAAAGGGGCGGAATGGTAAGCTTTCGGTCTTCGCGTTTCTTCCCGACGATGGTATAGGGAAGACGCGAATCGTCAGAAATTAAATGTGTAGTACTCATCACAGCCCTCGCAGGGATATCCCCATTCCTGTCGGGTATGAGCAAGATACCGCTCCTCCCCACGCTTCCAAATGTCCTTCAGTGGCTCTTCAAAAACGTTGCCAAGCAGTGTCCCCTGCTGTATAGACTCGCTTCCGGGAATGATCTCCTTGCAGAGCGGCACCGAACCGTCAAGAAAGATATGAAGGTCACGTTTCAGATGCCAACAGGGGAAACGAACCACAGGAGAAAGATCGGTAACCTTCAGCTCTTCAAGCGCTCCGGCAAAATTGTCGTATTTCTGAATGATCACCTCCACGTTCTGCTTCTTCCAAAATCGGTAAAATTGCTCAAGCTCGGCCTCATTCTCTTTCGTTCTGACCGCCTGGACCCTCACATGACCGGGAAAGCGCTCGGCGAGAGCCCTCACCGTTGCCAAGGCCTCTTCCATGCCCTCTCCTCGAAAACGACGATAGGTCTCAAGCTCAAAGGCATCCAGGGAAACGACCCATTCGATGCGCTCCGTTGCTGTCTCAAGAGTAGCAATGGCGTCCAACACGGACAAGTTCCATCCGATCCCTGAGGTTTCAATCATGGCCGATAATCCGGGCCGGGAGATTACCTCCCCAACCATTGCCTGGATGTCGGGATGGAGCGCAGGCTCCCCCCAAAGGGAAAGGCCGATTACCGCCTCTTCACTGAGCTCAAGCACCTGATCGAGGATGGAGGCAAGGGCCTCAGGGCTCATCGATTCGCTGCGATCGATCGCCTTCGACGGTGCCTTCGGATAGGGACACCAACTACAGCGCTGAGGACAAGCGGAATGGATCTGAACATAGATAAAGGCGGGTACGGTTCGCAGCAATGCGGGCTGTCGGACCAAAATCTCCGGAATAGGCTCTACCTCTCCGCCCGCGTCGATAATATGCTTGAGAAGCAGGGTCCGCTCTTTTCCCCTGGCCGCAAGATCGACCCGAAGAAGGCGCAGATCGTCGGGGGCTATTTCCGTCTCGATATCGAAGGCGTTGATATCTTTTTGGATAAGATCAAATAGGATGGAATCGGAAAGGGGTACATCCTTGCCGGAGGAACGTGAAGAGCGGTAGAGCTCCCGTATCTGTCCGATCGCCGAAACCGATACGATCTCGGGAGCGATGAACCTGGGATAGCCGTCGGCGAAACTATAGGTTGCATAATAATGTTCGTGATTATGCAGCATGCGCAGGGCAAGGCTTTCATCAAAGAGGGGAGCATCGGCATAGAGATGGTAAAAAAGCTGCAGAGATCCCTCTGTCGGGGCCGGAAGGGACGATGCAGCCTCATCCAGGGCCTGGAGAAAGGCATCGGTATCCCACTGCTGCCGCTGTACGAAGACTACGGCATCAAGCCCCTTTTCCCGTAGATGCCCGGAGGCGACATCTACATAGCGTGAGGGAAGAAAAAGGAAGCATCTGCCGCCGGGGGCAAGGGACAAGGCTTTTCGAACCGTCCTCGATAAAGCGGTATCACCGTCGGAGAAAAGAGGATCGAAGGCATGACCGTCGATGTGAATTGCATTCAGAACAACAAAGATATCCATAACTCGTTTATCGACACTCCCGAAAGGGGATTGTAGCATTAATCAAGAAAGACAATATCTTCAGGCAGCGAAACCTCATCCCGCCGTTTACTACCGATGATGGAGGTGATGTCGGCGGTGTGATGTCCCATCAATTTCCGAAGCTCCTCGCTATCGAAGGCGGTCACCGCCTTGGCAATATCGTTAATGGCAACCACCTCGCCCGAATCAAAGAAGCCCTCGACTCCTACGATCCCCGGAGGCAAAAGACTCTTGTGACGCCTGAGCGCACTAACCGCCCCCTCGTCTATCCAGATGGTACCTCGGGGGGCGCTATTGAGAATCCAACGGTTACGTGCCGAAAGACGTTTGCCCGCAAGAAAAAGGGTACCGATATCCTCCCCTTCACAAATTCTCGGAAGCACATTCTTCTCATTACCATGGGCCAAGACAATGGAACAGCCGGCCGAGGCGGCAATCTCTGCGGCGAGGAGTTTCGTCTTCATGCCGCCGGTGGAAAAGGTACTTCCGGGGGTTCCAGCCCAGCTGAACACCTCATCGGTGATCTTGGGAACAACGGCGATGCGACGTGCATGAGGGTCGTTTTTTGGGTCCCCATCGTAGAGGCCGTCAATATCCGTAAGGATGATCAGAAGATCGGCATCGATCTTGCTGGCGACCATGGCGCTGAGACGGTCGTTGTCACCAAAGGCAAGGTTGATCTCATCAACGGCAATGCTGTCGTTCTCATTAAAGATAGGAACAACGTTAAGAGAAAGCAGGGTTTCCACCGAAGCCTGAAGGTTAAGGTAGGTCCTGCGATTGTTCAGCACATAACGCGTAATAAGCACCTGGGCAATGGTGACTCCGTGATCTGCAAAACACTCCCGATACTGGTGCATGAGAAGGGGCTGCCCAATGGCGGCACAGGCCTGGCGCATCCGAATTTCGGTCACTCTACTCTCTATACCCAGTTCCATGGCCCCCATCCCGATGGCCCCGGAACTGACGAGAAGAACCTGTTTCCCTGCCTGCAGCAGGGAAGCAACCTGATCACAGAATCGCCCCATTGCCTCCACATCAAGCCCTCCGTCCCGGGCCAATAGGTTTGTACCGATCTTGACCACAATCCGATTTGCTTTTCGAAGGGCATCTCTCATAGCCGACCTCTATAACAACGCATCGGAGGGATCGGCGGAGATATCTTGATGGAGAAATGAACGGCGTCCGGAGGCGTAATCGTCGACAATCTGTCCGGAACCGATCATACGCCACTTATAGATCATAAGACCTTCAAGCCCCACAGGCCCCCTGGCATGGATCTTATTCGTACTGATCCCCACTTCGGCACCGAGACCATAGCGATATCCGTCGGAAAATCGTGTGGAACAATTCCAGAAAAGATCGGCGGAATCGACCCTGGCCATAAAGAACGACGCCTTAGCAGGATCATTCGTCACGATGGCATCGGTATGGCCGGAACCGTAGCGGTTGATATGAGCGACAGCCTCATGGATATCCTTCACGACCCGTATGGAAAGGATCGGCCCCAGATACTCTGTACGCCAATCCTCTTCGGTAGCGGCAGCTACATCGATAACGCTTCTGGTCGTATCACATCCCCTAAGCTCCACCCCTGCGGCCTGAAAGGCCTTTTGCAAGGGCGGCAACAGCCGGGAAGCGGCAGCCTCGTCAACGAGAAGGGTCTCAAGAGCGTTGCAGACGGCCATATACTGGGTCTTCGAATCAACGGCAATGGAAACAGACATCACTTCATCAGCATCCTCGGCAAGATACAGATGGCAGATACCATCGGCATGTCCGAGAACTGGAATGGAAGAGTTCTTCATAATATGACGTACAAAGTCGTTCGATCCCCGGGGAATAAGGAGATCAACCAGATCGTCGAGTTCAAGGAGTTCTCCCACCTCCTCTCTACTTTCCAAAAGGGCCATCCACCCCTTGGGGGCACCGGATGCAACACTCCCTTCGGCAATAAGAGAAGCGAGAGCTCTGTTTGTCCGCAGGGCCTCACTGCCCCCCTTGAGAAGCAATCCGTTTCCGCTTTTAAGTGCGAGAGATGCAATCTGTACCAGGGCGTCCGGCCTTGACTCGAAAATCATGCCGATGACCCCGATGGGACAGCTTACCCGATAGAGGTTGAGCCCCTCGTCCAGTTTTCTCGCTTCAAGGATCTTTCCGGCAGGGTCAGGAAGACCGATTAAGGCATCGATTCCGGCTATTACCTGATCGAGTTTGGTTTCGTCGAATTTGAGTCGTTTCAAAAGAGGTGCCGAAAGATTATCTTGTGTGGCAGCATCGAGATCGGCCCTGTTCGCCTCGAAAATTGTCTTTGCGCCTTTTCGAAGGGCCTGTTTCATGCCGACAAGCGCATCATTTTTCGCAGATCCTTTTGCCGCCCCAAGCAAAATCTGGGCATCTTTCACCATTAGGGCTTTTTCTCTGACACTCATAGGTATATGGTAGACCGTAAAAGCCCAGCGTGGCAACAACCAATCACTGCTTGTTCAGGTCGCTTTCGGGATATCGCCGTAAATGGTCTGAACCTCTTCTTCCAGCGAGAGAAAGAGCCTGAGAATTTCCGGATCGAAATGATCAGGCGAAAGGCGATCATCACCCTCGCGCAATAAAGCGATGGCTTCGTCGTGGGAAAACGGCCTGCGAAAACTGCGCCGCGAACGCAAACTTTCATAAATATCGGCCACCCGTACCAATCGCGCCGCAAAAGGAATTTCCCGGCCCTTTCGACCAAGAGGATATCCTGTTCCGTCGTACCGCTCGTACAAATTTGCGGCAATCTCTCTCGCCGTGGAAAGACGAGGCAATTCGTGAAATACCCAGGAAGCCAAAACAGGGGCCTTACGAACAAGCGCCCATTCGGTACCCGAGAGAGGTCCGTCTTTGCTGAGTATGGATTGATCTATCATCAGCTTACTGACATCGTAGAGTTGCACGGCATCAAGGAGTGTCGTTGTATAACCGGAAGAGCAATCGAGTCTATTGCAAAGCAAAGCGCAGATTTTTTGAATACGTTTATGCTTCCCTTCCGATCCCTCTTTTACCTCAGTTATCTTTCCCAGCTCACGTACAAGATTGAGATATTCATCTTCTTTTTTGCCCATCTTTTCAAAGACAAGCAGTAATAAATAAATATAAAACCCGAGATGACGGTACCAGGTAAGATCAAACAGTTTAAGACTACGATGAAAGTTCAGAAAGAGAATACGCTGGGAATCATTAACATAATAGAGGATAAAATTCCGTATCGTCCCAAGCTTTTCTACAAGTTTTTCAGGAAAAAACCTTGTATACGCTTCCGGCGAGGGAGAGGTTTCCTGCCAGTTCGACATCAACATCCCCTCTTGCCACACCCCGAGGGACTGCATCCGCTCTATATCAAGTTCGGCATCAATATCTTCTTCCTCGATGTCCCCTTCCGTTCTAAAAAACAGCTTTCCCCCGCATTCATAGCTCCCGGCACTAAGGGAGACAAACACTGCGTGCGGCCTGTGATAATCCTCGGGGCCGACAGCCAGATGAGCCTCAATAACACTCGCAATAAGATGATCGGCCTCGGCACAACTCAATTCCGTCGAATCCGAGAAGTCCGGAGCGGCTCCCTCACCGGTGGAAGACAAAAGTCCGCTGGAGGCAACATGGGCATTGAGTTCACGTATCTTCAGCAGGGTTCTGACGCGGACCATTAGTTCATTGATGTTGACCGGTTTGGAGATGAATTCATCGGCCCCTGCCTTTATCCCCTCCTCGATATCCTCACGACTATGAAGGGCCGTGACAAGAATCACAGGGATATCCGCAGTCTCTTTACGTTCTTTAAGGCTGCGGCAGACACCAAACCCGGTTAAATCGGGCATCATCACGTCAAGCAGAATAAGATCAGGGGGCTTTTGCTCTACTTTTTCTAAAGCATCTTTACCATTGGCCGCCTCTTCCGGTAGATACCCCCGCTTTTTTAGGGCTGTAACAAGGAGGAGGCGATTTATGGCCTCGTCATCAACGACGAGGACATGCGGTAAAACTTCATCATTATTCACTCTTAAAATGTAGACATAGCGGTATGCCAGGTCAATAGATAAGAGAATGATTAGCAGAGCAGCATAAAATCTGTTATGATCATCTCGCTATGGAGCTCTTTACCATGTTGTTTGACAAGATAGAACAAGCATCCCCTCCCCATCCTCCGGTCATCGCCCTCGCCGGAGGAGGAGGAAAGAGTACGACCCTCTATCGCCTTGCCGAATCTGCAGCACGCAGGGGAAAGAATGTGCTGATCACTACCACCACCAAAATGTTCGATCCGCGTATAGACCCTACCGCTCGTTTCCATCGTTGTTTCATAGGGGAAACGGTTGTCCCACCCTCTTCCGAGGGCGGATCCATAACCTTTGCCGCCGACGCTGAACTTCCGGAACTCAGGAAGGTCAAGGGATACGAACGGGACCGTATCGGTGAATTCCGCCGGGATTACGATCTGATCATTGTAGAGGCTGATGGGGCAAAGCGCCTTCCCCTCAAGGCACCGGGATCCCAGGAGCCGCAGATACCGGCCTGTACCACCCACATCATTGCGGTCATCGGGCTCGACAGTTACGAAGCCCCCATGGATGAAAACCATGTTCACCGTCCGGAATGTTTCGCATCTCTTACGGGCTGCCGCCCGGAATGTCCGGTTACGGCGGAACACTACTATCGTCTTGCCACCCATTCCGAGGGCGCTTTTAAGTCGGCTCCTCCTCATGCACGGCGTTTTCTCCTTTTTAACAAGCTGGATGTGCTGAATAAAGATCGTGCTATCCATCTTAAAGAGAGCCTTGAAAGGCTTTTTCTGCGCTCCGAAGGGGGAGAAAAAGGGATAGAGGTTCTCTTGGGATCAATGATGGCGAAGGACGAAAGGGCACAGATAATGGACTGCTTGAGAAAATAAAGTAGTGTCCGGAATCCTGGTGGTCAAAGCCCCTCAATTTTTTTCCTTACCGCCAATTACAAGGGTATAGATACATAAGATCAAGTAATCCTGGAAACCTAAGGATTTTTCCGGGAAAGAGGGCACAAAATCACCAGGATTCCGGACACTATAAAAAAATAACGGCATACCATTGGATCATTAGCAAAACAATGGTATGCTACAATGCTAATGTGTGAAAACAACGCTGTTCAGGAGCTGTCACATGAACCTTTTTGAAAAAGCCGCACAGCTGTCGGCAGAGCACACTCCCTTTGCCGTTGCCACTATTGTATCGTCATCAGGCTCTACCCCCCGAAGCAAGGCGAAAATGATTGTCCTAAGCAATGGCAAGAGTTTCGGAACAATTGGTGGAGGCCCTGTAGAGGGGATAGTGATTGAGGAGGCCTTGCAATGTATCCGCTTCGATCGCTCCACGCTTCTTGAATATGCCCTTGACAAGGGTGACAAGGGTGACAAGGGTGACAAGGTCGAAAGCATAACCATGGAATGCGGCGGATCCTTAAAGGTTTTTATAGAATGCGTCAATCCGGGTCCCAGGCTCGTTCTTGTAGGAGGGGGACACGTAAGTCTTGAGATTGCAAAGGTAGCGGCGGAACTTGGTTTTCGTGTTGAGGTGGTGGAGGAGCGAGCCGAATTCTGTTCCGCAGAACGATTTCCCATGGCAGCAAAGCTATATCTCGAAAACAATCTCGAAGAGGCAATGGCCTCGCTTCCCTCCGATCCCTCCTCTTTTATTATCATTGCGACCAACAGCAGCGATGAGCGGGCCCTCCGTTACTTTGTTGGTAAATCGTTTATCTATCTCGGTATGCTCGGCAGCCGTCGAAAGGTTCGCCTGCTTATGGATAAATTGGCCGACGAAGGCGTGCCTCAGGCACAACTCGCCGGGATACGGGCTCCCATCGGTTTGGATATTGGAGCGGAAACACCACAGGAGATTGCAATATCGATAGCGGCGGAATTGCTTGCCGTTCGAAGCGGGCATACGGGAGTGCCGCTTTCGGGAGACCACCCCAAGCGTGTGGTGGTAAGGGGAGGAGGAGACATCGCCACCGGCACCATTTGCCGGCTTTTCAGGTCGGGCTTCGAGGTGGTCGTACTCGAGATTAAGCATCCGACGGTGATACGGCGTAGCGTTGCCTTCGCTCAAGCGATGTTCGACGGAACCATGGTGGTGGAAGGGATCATCGCCTGTCGTGTCGAAAGCTTTGAAGAAATTGAGGCGGTGCTTACCGAAGGTAAGATCCCCGTCATTGCCGACCCGGAAGGATCACTTATTCCGGCGCTCCGTCCGGCTGCCGTTGTCGACGCCATCCTTGCCAAGAAGAATCTCGGAACACATAAGAAGATGGCACCTGCGGTCATAGGACTGGGACCCGGATTTTCCGCAGGTGACGATGTTGATGCGGTAATAGAAACAAATCGGGGACATCACCTCGGGAGTGTCATCCTCCACGGCCAGGCACAGGCCAATACCAATGTTCCGGGAAACATCTCAGGGGTTTCTGCAAAGCGTGTCATCAGAGCCCCGGTAGCCGGTATCATTGAGGAACTTTGCGCCCTTGGCGATATTGTACGCAGCGGAGATCCTGTCATGGCCATCAGAGGAAAAGATGGGCAGAAGGATATCGTTACGGCTCCGATCGATGGCATGGTCAGGGGCTTAATCAAGGGAGGAAGCGAGGTTACCAAAGAGTTTAAAATCGGGGATGTCGATCCCCGGGGAGAAAAAGCGGACTTCACCACCGTAAGTGACAAGGCCCGTGCCGTAGCCGGCGGGGTCCTTGAGGCAATCTTGATGCTTTTGGCACGGAGGAAAAAAATAGTATGAAAGATGAAGCAATAAAACTGACCGGTTTCACCCGTTTCTCTGGTTGCGGGGCAAAATTAGGGCCGGGACTACTCGATAAGGCATTATGCGGCCTTTCTCAACCCAAAAATCCGGCGGTTTTGAGTGATTTTTCCGCTGCGGAAGATGCGGGGGTCTATAAAATCGACGAGCATATGGCATTGGTCCAAACCGTCGACTTTTTTCCTCCCATCGTCGATGATCCCTTCACCTTCGGGAGGATAGCAGCAGCCAACGCCCTCTCCGATGTCTTTGCCATGGGAGGAACACCACTCACGGCACTCACCATCCTCTGCTACCCTAAGGATAAGATTCCCCTCGAACATCTGCGCAGTATGATGGAGGGAGGAATCTCCGCGCTCACAGAGGCATCCTGCTCCCTGGTCGGAGGACACAGTGTCGACGACCCGGAGCTGAAGCTGGGCTTTTCCATCACCGGCAGGGTGGAGCCGCAGAAGGTATGGAGAAACAACACCCTCAGAAAGGGGGATGCCCTCATATTTTCAAAGGCCCTCGGAACGGGGCTGATCAACACGGCGCTTAGAGCGGAGCTGGCCAGCGAGGAGGCAATAGAGGCCGCCTCCCGGCAGATGGCTACCCTCAACCTTTCCGCAATGGAAATTCTGAAAACCGCCGATCTATCCGCATGTACCGATGTGACGGGTTTCGGTCTCCTTGGACATGCCGCAGAGATGGTCTCAGGTTCCGCCTGTGGGCTTACGATCAAGAGCGGCAGCCTTAAGCTCCTTCCCGATGTCATGGAATATGCATCCATGGGTCTTGTCCCCGAGGGAACCTACCGGAACAAGGAGTTCAGATTGCCTTTTATCGCCAATGCGGAAACGATTGATCCGGTTCTCCTTGACCTTCTTTTTGATCCGCAAACCTCGGGAGGCCTCCTGGCGGCCGTTTCCCCACGGGATGCGGAAAGATGTGTCGAAGCAATGAATGAACAAGGACTATCCGCGGCTCTCATAGGCAGTGTCGAAGGTCCTTCCGAGAAAATCACCATAGCATAGTGGAGGAAAGATGTCTGAAGAGAAAAAGCACGTAGTAGACGCCAGAGGGCTCCCCTGCCCTCAGCCTGTTATTCGCACCAAGAAGGCCCTTGGTGAGGGAAATTTCGATACACTCGAAGTGATTGTCGATAATAGTGCAGCGGTTACCAATGTTACGCGTTACGCCGAGCATGCCGGCTACAAGGTGATCGGTACCGAGGAACAGGAGGGTGCCTTTACCATCTCCATAGCAGGAGGCGCCGAGGTTTCTCAGGAAAGCGAGGCGGCAGCCTTCAACCAAGCCATCGCAAGCTGTCCGGTGACTCAATCCGGAGGGACGGCGGGAAAAACCGTTTTTATTTCCAAAGATACCGTAGGAGAAGGAGATCGGGAACTCGGACGATTGCTGATGAGCGCCTTTCTTTTCGCCCTTACCGAACTCGATCAGATGCCCAAACGGCTTGTTTTTATGAACAGCGGCGTTAAGTTGACCATAGAATCGGCAAAGGAGCTTGGCGACCTGAAGAAATTGGAAGCGGCAGGCATTGAGATTCTCGCCTGTGGGACATGCCTAGACTATTACGGATTGAAGGATAAACTTGCTGTCGGTATGGTCTCGAACATGTACGATATCGCTACTGCCCTTCTCGAAGGGGATACCGTTACGGTATAGCCAAGGAAGAGGAGATATATCATGAGTGCGCAACGAAAAAGATTATGTTCCCTTCTTTTTCTCTTTTCAGCAATCTTTTCGCTCTGGGCCTCCGGTTCACAGGAAGCCCAGCAGGGTATCACCGTCACCGACTCAATCGGAAACCACGTTGTACTCCCCGCCCCTCCGGAACGGATCGTCGTCGCAGGAAAATCGACGCTTATAACCGCCGATACCCTCTTCCTCTTTCCCGAGGCAAGGGGAAAGGTCATTGGACTGGGAAAAACAAACCAAGGGCTGGGAGATTTTTTCCCCTATCTTGATCCCAACATCGGGGAGATAACCCGAATCGGCCATGAGGTCGGGCCGGAACAGGTTATTGCCCTTAAACCGGATCTCTTTATCGTAAAAGATTTTGTATATGAAAAACTTGGTGCACCGGTGGCAAAGTTAGGGGTTCCGACCATAGCGCTATCTCTTGAAACGCCAAGCCAGTATATCGACGACATCATGATTGTCGGGCGTATCTTCGGAGATACAAAACGGGCAGAAGCGATCAACGCCTATTATGCCGATTTTCTCGACAGAATAAACAAAAAAGTCGGGAAGATCCCTGAACAGAATAAACCATCGGTACTCCTGCTCTATTACTCCAATAAGGGAGGAGAGACCGCCTTTAACATCTCACCGGTAAGCTGGATACAGACTGCTCAGGTTGAAAAGGCAGGGGGCAAGGCCGTCTGGAAGGAAAGCAACAAAGGCGGTGGATGGAAAACAGTCAATTTTGAACAGATAGCGGCCTGGGATCCTGACTATATTTTCATTACCAGCTTCAACAGTGACAGTAGTGATTTCCTTCCCGGAATACTTGCAGATACGACGTGGCAGCAATTGCGGGCGGCAAAGGCAGGCAGGGTGAAGGCCGTCCCTTCCGATTTTCACAGCTGGGCCCAGCCTGATACCCGTTGGATACTCTGTATCGGCTGGATGGCAAAAACCCTCTATCCCGAAGAATTTTCGGATATGAAGATAAGCGATGAGGTGATCCGCTTTTATAATGAACTGTATCATCTGGACCGATCGGTGATTGAGGAAGTTGTCCTTCCCAGGCTCGAAGGAGAGATAGCTGACTAACCGAGACCTCGACTCAGATACCGAAGAGGAAAAGCGCAGAGGGACCATGGTAAAGCTACTGTGTGCTTTAGGGTTAGTGTGTCTATTGTCCCTTTTGGCAGGCAGGTACCCGTCCGCCGGTTTTACCGCTCCTTCGACATTTATTCATGACCGGCTTGCTCGGAACCTACTTCTCTCTTTACGGCTGCCGCGGCTTATTGCAGCCCTTTTGCTCGGGCTCGCCCTGGGAGCCGGAGGCACGGTTTTTCAGATGCTCTTCTCAAATCCCCTGGTGGAGCCGGGATTTCTCGGTGTGAGTCAGGGCGCCGCCTTCGGGGCTGCTGCGGCCATCGTACTTGGCGGAACGGCAGCCTGGTTGATACAGATATCGGCGGCATGCTTCGCCTTTGTCGGCCTCGGGGCAAGCTATCTTCTTGCACGCCATTTCCGCTTCGGAGGCTGGACCCTTCGTCTTGTCCTGGCGGGTATAACGGTTTCGGCCCTTTTCTCCGCAGGGGTTGGAATACTCAAATACACCGCAGACCCCATGAGCCAATTGCCGGAGATCACCTTCTGGCTTCTCGGTGGCCTCTGGAGTGTCGGCTGGAAAGAGGTTCTTTCGGTGCTTCCTGTGGTTCTTCTCGCAGCACTTCTTCTTTTTGCCCATCGATGGCGCCTTAATCTTCTTTCGATGGACGACAGAACCGCTTTTTCCTTTGGAATCGCACCGGTACGCGAACGGCTTATTCTCCTTGCCGCAGCAACGGCGGCAACGGCAGCGGTCATCTCCATCAGCGGTATGATCAGCTGGGTCGGTCTGATCGTCCCCCATATGGCGCGAAAGCTCTTCTCCGCCAATTCCAGATGGTCGCTGCCCGGTGCAATGATGCTCGGTGCCTGCTTCACCATCGTCTGCGATACCCTTGCGAGAACCCTCCTTGCCGGGGAAATTCCCCTGGGAGTGCTCACCAGCTTCATAGGAGCCTGTTTTTTCATTATCCTCCTTACGAAAAAAAGCACAAAGCGAGGCCGGTGAGATGATGATTCTTGAGGCAAGAGATATTAATTTTCGCTATCACCCGGAAGCACGGCCCGTTCTCTCGGACCTTTCCATGGGAGTGGAGAAAGGGAGCATTACCGCGATCCTCGGTCCGAACGGTGCGGGAAAGAGTACCCTACTCGATCTCTGCCTCGGCTGGAAGCAGCCTTCCCGCGGTTCAATGCTGCTTCAAGGCAGGCCTATCGGCTCCTATTCCCGAAGAGAAGCGGGACAATTGATAAGTCTCGTTCCGCAGGATGAGCGAATTTCCTTCGGTTATTCGGTAATCGAATACGCACTGCTCGGTAGAGCCCCCTATCTGGAACAGCTGGAAATGCCCGGTATCAAAGACAGAGCGATTGCCGAGCATGCCCTTGAAAAGACAGGAATCGCAAAGCTGAAGCAGCGGCCTGTTACGAGTCTTTCCGGCGGCGAATATCAATTGTTAATGATAGCCAGAGCCCTTAGCCAGGAGCCTTCGATCATGCTCCTCGACGAACCGACCAGTAAGCTTGATCTTGCAAACCAGAGGCGGGTTTCGACCATTCTCGCATCACTTGCGCAGTCAGGAGTGACGATCCTCTTCACCACCCATCACCCTGCCTTGGCTGCGGCCATCGCCACCCACCTGGTGCTTCTCAAGGAGGGGCTGCTTCTGGAAGCAGGGCCAACCGAGAAGATACTAACGGGAAGAAACCTCTCCCGCCTGTACGATGTCCCTATCCATGTCCGTTCGGTGGAAGGAAAACCGGTCATCATCCAGGAGTAGCCATGGGGTCAAGGCACGGAATTACCGGTAAAGGTGAAGTGCTCGACATCAAAAAGCCCCATATCGGTCAGTTTCAATTTTGGGATTACCGGCAAGGCGAGAAAGCTCAGGGTCATAAATGGATCGAGCCCCGGATTGATACCAAGCTTAGTCCTGGCAACATCGAGCATTCGGCTAAGTTTGGCGTTGATTTCAGCAGCACTTCGATCACTCATCAATCCGGCAATGGGTAACTCCAGGGTCCCCATGACGTTTCCACCTGCCACAATGGTGATTCCTCCCCCCACACGGATCAACTCACGGACCGCCGTATACATATCCTCGTCTCCATCCCCTGCAACGATGATATTGTGGCTGTCATGGGCTATGGTCGACGCCACGGCGCCTCCCTTGATTCCGTAATTCTCCAAAAGCGCAAGGCCGATATTGCCTGTCGCGTTATGGCGTTCAATTACCGCCAATTTTACGATATCCCCTCCCGGAAGAGGGCGAAAATAGCCGGCATCATCCCGTTCGACCTCCCGTTCGACCGCTTCTGTGACAAGGGAGGCTTCGGCGACCTGAATGACTCTGGCACGCGAGGAGTCGAGTTTCAGGTGAAAGGCCTCGACGCCAAAGGGTTTGACGTGAACCGTGTCGGTAACAGAAGAGGCATCAATCTCCTTCGGAAGCTCAAAAAGCGAGCGTCCATCCCTTGCCACCACATTTCCGCCAACCAAAACCGTGGATACCGCAAAATCCTTCAGATCTTCAACGAAAACAAGATCCGCATCGTAGCCGGGGGCCACTGCACCCTTTCCGTCGAGCCGGTAACATTCGGCGGCATTGAGGCTTGCCATCGTTACTGCGGTAATGGGATCGATTCCGTTTCTGACCGCTATCCTCAGATGATTGTCGATGTGGCCCGCGGTCAGGATATCTTCCGGCTGGCGGTCGTCGGTGCAAAAGAGACAACGGCGGCTATTTTCGGGGGTCACTCCCTTAATGAGGGCTTCCACATTTCGGGCGGCAGAGCCCTCCCGCAGCAAAACATACATGCCGCGGCTCAAGCGATCGTTCATCTCCTGGACCGTAGAGCATTCATGATCGGTGCGAACCCCTGCAACCGCATAGGCGGTAAGATCATTTCCCGAAACCATGGGACTGTGACCGTCGACAAATTTATGGCGGCTTTTGGCAAGCATCACCTTTTTCAGCACCGGTTCGGAACCGGCGATGAGAGAAGGATAATCCATAAGCTCTCCAAGACCAAGCACACACTCCTCATCGATGAGACGTTCCAACTCCTTTGCACCCAAAACGGCACCAGAATGCTCGAATCCGGTAGCGGGAACGCAGGACGGGAGCATAAAATAGATGTCAACAGGAAGGTTCCTGCTTGCCTTCAGCATATACCGTATACCGTCGAGTCCACAGACATTGGCGATCTCATGGGGATCGGCAACCACGGTAGTGGTACCTCTGGGCAAAACGGCAGAGGCAAACTGGGCCGGTGTGGAAAGGGACGATTCGATATGAACATGACTGTCGATGAAGCCGGGAAGGATATAACGGCCGGCGGCATCGATCTCATGAAGCCCCCTATAATCACCGATGCCGATGATCGTTCCCCCTTCAATGGCCACACTGCCATGAACCAGGCCGTGACCAAAGAGATCAACCACGATGCCGTTTCGTATAACCAATGAGGCCTGCTTCCTCCCGGCCGCAATATCTATCCGCTGTTTCAAGTTATCCATAGCACTACTCCTTTTTCGTTCATCCGTCTTGTAAGGCGGATATATTGGGTATACGATACTCCTGTGATTATAACACAACAAAACGCAACAAAGAATGATATTTTTCTACTCTCGGGTGCAACCGTCATCAATGGGAAGGGGGCGGCTCCCTTTGTCGGCGACGTAAAGATCGAAGGCGATTCGATCACAGCCGTCGACAACACACTGCATAGTAATGATGAAAGCATGAAACGGATCGACTGCAGGGGGCTCTACCTTGCTCCCGCCTTCATTGATCCGCATACCCATACCGATGCCGCACCCTTTCTTCCCCAGGGATTTCGCCCCAAGATCACCCAGGGTATCGCAACCGAAACCGTCGGGGTTTGTGGTCTCGGTATTGCCCCGATGCCGAAGGAGCGGCAGGCTTCCTGGCGAAAAACCCTCGTCATCGGAAATCCCGATATTTCCTGGAGCTGGGAAACTACCGCTCAATGGTATGACGCAGTGGAAAAAGCGGGCCTTGAATGTAATGTTCTCCCCTTTGTGGGTCACGGGACCCTCCGCTACGCTGCAGCAGGCGGCAAAAGTGCCCCCCTTTCGCCGAAGGAAGAGGCGAAGATGCTTGACATGCTCGAAGAAGCATTCGATGCCGGTGCGATAGGAACAAGCCTCGGCCTGATCTATTTCCCAGCCCTCTTCGCCAGCAGAAACGAGCTGCTTGCCGTGGCGAAAAAGAGTGCCGAATATGGAAGACTCCTTGCCGTTCATATGAGAAGCGAAAGCGATGAGCTCTTTCAGGCCTTGAGAGAAATCACCGACATCGCCGAAGAGGCGGGATGCAGGCTCCATATCAGCCATCTCAAGGCCATAGGAGAACGAAATCAGCGGCAGATTCCGCAGGTTCTCAGGTTCATCGAACAAAAGGGGCTTAGCTTTGACAGCTATCCCTATGATTTCGGCAGCACCAGCCTTCTCTCTCTTCTACCGCCCTTCCTCCTCGAAGGAAGCAGCGTCGAGGGGGCAATCGGCCGATTAGGTGACGCCGAAACAATACAAAGGCTCGAAGCACTTTATGGGGGAGCACAAGCGGCGCCTTCCAACGTCCCATGGGATAACCTTCCGCTTCTGATAGGCTGGGATAACATCGTTGTAACCGATCTGCCCGGAGTGTCAAAGAAAAAAGCCTTACGATATACAGGAAAGAGTATCGCCCGCATAGCCGAAGAAGAGCAAAGCTCACCGCTTGCGGCTCTCGGCCTTCTCCTCGCAGCGACGGAGGGAGCAGGACGGATGCTGGATCGCTACAGCCGGGAAGAACGTGTCGAAGAGATTCTCCTCCATCCTGCGGGCATGCTTTCCAGCGACACCCTTCTGGGAGGGAGGCTTCATCCCAGGGTCTACGGCACATTTCCCCGTTTTTTCCGCTGGCAGGTATTCGAAACCTCCCACCTCTCTTTGGAAGAGGCTGTGAGAAAGAGCTCAAAGGCCGCGGCCGACCTGTTTGGAATCAAAGACAGGGCCATCATTGCCCCGAATAAGAAGGCGGATATCGTGGTCTTCGACTCGAATATCAAGGACTGTTCAAGCACAGCTTTCCCAGAGAGGGAATCCGAAGGAATCCACTGGCTTTTTATCAACGGGAAAGCCAAAATTGCCGATGGGCACTACCGTTCAGAAAAGCCGGGAAGGCTGATCAGAACATGCATGCAACAAGATGCAACATTATCCTTGTAAGATCGAATATCCTATTGTACAATCGTGATGTCACTAAAACCCACAAGTACGATAGGAGTTGTACAGATGGAAAAATTCTTTCAACTGAAGGCACACAATACTTCAGCCAAGACAGAGATGATCGCCGGTCTGACCACCTTTCTGACCATGGCGTACATTCTCATCGTCAACCCCCAGATCCTAAGCGCTACGGGAATGAATCAGGGAGCCATCTTCACCGCAACGGCAATTAGTTCGGCAGTTGCGACTCTGATCATGGCCTTTGCGGCAAACCTTCCCTTTGCCCTTGCTCCCGGGATGGGGCTCAACGCATTCTTCGCTTTTACCGTCGTCCTCGGAATGGGCTACTCCTGGCAGTTTGCCCTGACAGCGGTATTTCTCGAAGGTATTATCTTCATCATCCTGACCATCTTCAATGTTCGTGAAGCAATCGTAAACTGCATTCCCATGAACGTGAAGCGGGCTATCTCCGTCGGTATCGGCCTGTTCATCGCATTCATAGGACTGCAGGGTGCCGGAATCGTTGTTGCCGACCAAGCT
>JGI2924J29684_1077703_pt1 | contig 21115 bp, 19 predicted proteins | sample BenlonsequencITS_FD_29684 | JGI IMG/M metagenome (IMG submission 29684)
CCGTTACCGACGGCCAGCCGCCGATACCGCGAATCACCACATCCTCATCCTTGTCGACAAGGGGCAGATAACAGACCCCGGACTCCCGTTTAATACGTTCGGCTGCCTCGTTGGGAATCTTCAGCATGAAGGAGAGATCGCTGGTAACCTGCCCGCCACCAAGGGCAAGCACGTTGGTGTGGTAGGGAGCACCATCGATGTACACGAGGATATCGGTAGTCCCCCCCCCAAGATCGATTAGCAGAACACCCATCTCTTTTTCTTCTTCGGTGAGAACCGCTCCCGCAGCAGCCAGAGGCTGAAGGACAATATCCTTCACCCGAAAACCGGCACGGTTCACACACTTAAGCAAATTCTGGGCGCTGGTCACCGAACCGGTAACAATATGGACCTCCGCCTCCAGTCGAATACCAATCATGTCCAGGGGGTCCTTGATCCCTCCCTGGTCATCTACGACAAACTCCTGCGGAATAACATGAATCACCTCGCGGTCCATGGGGATGACGATCGCCTTGGCCGCATCAATAACACGCCCGATATCCTCACGGTTGATCTCCCGTCCCTTACCGGTGACCGCAACAACGCCCCGTGAGTTGATGCCCTCGATGTGCGCACCGGCAATGCCGGTAACCAAATGCAGCACCTCGCGGCCGCTCATCATCTCGGCGGCTTCAATTGCGGAGGTCACCGACCGCATTGTCGATTCGATATTGATAACGACTCCCCGGCGAAGTCCTTCCGAAGGACTTGTTCCAACTCCGGTGATCTGGAGCCGGTTATTTTCATCGAATTCGCCGATAACGGCACACACCTTGGTCGTCCCGATATCAAGCCCAACGATCATATCATCAACCGGCAAGTCACTCCTCCCTAATCTTGTAGACCACTTCCCCCGTCCGGAAGTCGATCTCATCAAGTTTATCAACCATGTTCTGTTGCGACACCACGTCGAGAACCATCATTATATAGGTCAGCAGCTGCTCATCGATGGAAGTCCCTATTCGAACCCTAACTTTCCTGTGTGCGGGAAAGAGCAGCACTTCGTAATCATCACCGTCCTTTTTAATGAATTTTAGCTCAGATATCAACCGGTAGAGCTCAGGAGAAGTATTTCTTACCGTTTCCAGATCCGAAAGAAAAGAGACAAGTGTGGAAGGAAGGAACATTCGCCCCGATAACTTCGGAATCTCAATACCGGAGAGTACCGGCATCCCCGAACTCTCCTTACCAGGATAGGGGAATAAGGCTCCGTCTGCAGATACGAAAAGAGGAACACTTCGTCCGTCAAGCTCGGCAATGGTGGAGGCGACGGGAATACGCTCGGTGATGGAAACCGAAAGGGAACCGGGAAACCTTTTCTCCACGGCCGCCTTAGCGATAAAGGGCACGGATTCAAGTTTTCGTGCCACGATTTGCGGATCGATAGCAAGATAAGAGCCTCCGGAATCGATACCGGCTATCGAAAGTATCTCGGAATTGGAAAGAGGAAAGGAACGTCCGACATGGATAGTGATATCATTCACCACCAGGCGGGGAGAAATGACAAAGTGAAAACACAGCTCCCCAAATAGAACCAAAAACAGAAAGAGGATAACGACAAAGAAGATCTTTTCAAGTCCGTTGGCGGATTCGCTGTTTTTTCTTCTAACCGAATCCTGCCAATAGGCAATGCTGCTCATGAACGTAAGCTCCTATCCAATTCAGCTTCCCTGGAAACACCAAGGATGATACCAAACATCATCATGGTCACAAGCACTGAAGATCCCCCGTTCGAGAAAAGGGGAAGCGGAAGACCCGTCGCGGGAACTAATCCGCACACCACCGCCATGTTCAGCAGTGCCTGATAAAAAATAGCGGATGTAAGACCGAACACAAGGTAAAAACCAAAACCGTTTTTATCCCGTATTTTGAAAGCGGTCATATAGCCGCGAACCGCAAAGGCGGTAAAAAGTGCTATAACGAAAAGAACGCCGAGAAACCCCGTCTCTTCTCCGAATACGGCAAAAACAAAATCGGAATGAGCCTCGGGAAGCCCTCCCAGCTTTTTTGTTCCCATACCGAGCCCACTTCCCCACAAGTGCCCGCGGCTGAGGGCTGTCTGAGAGGCAAGAACCTGGTATCCCGTTCCCACAGGGTCGCCATAGGGATCGAGGAAGGCAAGAAGCCTTCGCACTCGATGTTCCTTGGTAAACAAAAGCATGGCAAGAATTGGAAAAATCGTAATAAAGAGGAGAAAAAAGTGAATCAGCCTGACTCCTGCGACAAAAAACATGATAAGGGCAATCAGAAGAACAAAGGCCGCTGTGGAAAAATCGTTCTGCAAATAGATCAGCGCGGTAAAGCCCCCGACCAAAAGGAGAGGAGGAAGGACTGCGTTGCCGAAATCGTCAAGACGGTGTTCCTTCTTACTCATGATTCGTGCCACATAGAGCACCACGGCAAACTTGACAAGCTCCGAAGGTTGAAAAGAGTTGCCGCCGAGAAGAATCCAGCGTCGAGCCCCCATGATTTCCCTGCCGATGCCGGGAATGAAGGTAAGCACCATAAGAAAAAGTGTTCCGCCCAGAATAAGGGGGACACTTTTTTCCCAGAAATCAAGAGAAAGCCGGGAAGAAACCACCGAAAGAACCAGGCCTATAACAAGGAACACAAGATGACGATCCAGAAAATGTCGAGGATTGCCGAAGGCTCGTTCCGCATAGAAATAGGAAGCCGAATAAAGCGCCGCGATTCCAATACCGGCAAGCAGCAGCATGAGTACGAGGAGGATAAGGTCACTGTTTTTTCGTTCAATCTTTTCCGCTGCAAAGAGCCCGTTCATGCTTCTCCTTTACTGAATCTTCAAGGTTGAGAGGCTGAGAATGGTAAACAGCCCTCCGAGGATCCAGAACCTGACGACGACCTTTGTTTCGTCCCAGCCCTTCTTTTCAAAATGGTGATGAAGCGGGGCCATACGAAACACCCGTTTCCCACGAAGCTTGAAAAAAACCACCTGAATAATAACCGAAAGCGCTTCGAGGACGAAAACTCCTCCGATTATTACCAGTAAAATCTCCTTTTTTGTCATAAGCGCAATGACACCGATAACACCGCCTAACGAGAGGCTGCCGGTATCACCCATAAAAATTTCGGCAGGGTGTGCGTTATACCAGAGAAAACCGATGCTTGCACCCGCAAGGGCAAAGCAGAGTACCGTAAGTTCCGCACTTTCCGGTAAATAGGGAATCTGAAGATATGCGGCAAAATCGGCCCGCCCCGAGATATAGCTGATGGCGGCAAAGGGAAGCCCCACCAGAAGGATCAGCCCGGAAGCAAGACCGTCGAGGCCATCGGTAAGATTAACCGCATTGCTGGTTCCCACCAAAATCAACATCCCAAAGGGAATATAAAAGAGTCCCATATCCAAAACCGGATTCTTTAAAAAAGGTAAATACAAGAGTGTGGTATGCGCATTACCGTTGATATAGAGAACCACCATAATAAGCAAAGAAAGAAGCACTTGAGCGGAAAATTTAAAACGTGCCTGCAGACCTTCGGAACTCTTGCGAAAGATTTTCAGATAATCATCAACGAATCCGATAAGCCCAAATCCAAGCAGCGATATCAAAGCAATCCAGGTAAAACTATTGCTGATATCCTGCCAGAGCAGTACGGAAACAGAGAGAGAAAGAAGAATCATCAAACCACCCATGGTCGGCGTACCGCTCTTAGCAAGATGGGTCGCAGGACCATCTTCTCTGATCACCTGCTCAGCCTTGCGGTTTTTCAATTTCCTGATAAGCCAGGGGCCGAAAAGAAAAGAGATAAAAAGGGCGGTTACCGCTGCATAGGCACTTCTAAAGGTGATGTACTGAAATACATTAAAGGCGGAAAAGCGAGAAACCAAAGGTAGTAACAATTCTTTAAGCATGGAGAAACTCCTTTTCCTCGTGCTGCAAAAGAGGTATCAATCGTTCAAGTCCCATTGTTCTGCTTCCCTTAAGCAGGACAAGGTCGCCCTCCCTTACAAAAGCAAGGAGCCTCTCGGAAAGTTCATCAAATTGATTTTCGGAAAAATGAAGGATTTGCGACATGCTTCCCTGGTCTGAAATTTCCCGAAAGCTCTCCGATGTTTCCTCTCCGTACAGAAAAACAGCATCGACACCGGAGGAGGCAATGGCTTGCCCTGCCGCCCGGTGAGCATCAAGGCTTGAGGAGCCAAGCTCTTTCATTGAACCGAAAACAATAACCTTGCGTCCGTCCCACGGCAGTGATGCGATATATTCAAAAACCCGTTCGGAGGAATCGAGATTTGCGTTATAACAATCATCAAGAACCGAAATTGCCCCACGCAGCAGGCGGCATCTCCCGGCGACGGGAGCGGCGGCCGATAAGGCAGCTCCTATAAGCTCGGGAGATACCCCAAGTTCGAAAGCAAGGGCGATAACACCACAGCCATTTTGCAGGTTGTGCTGCCCAAGGAGGGGATAGTGAATCGAGACCCCACGGTACCGAAGGAGCCATCCTTCCGTCCCAAGATCTTCAACGGTCTCGAGTCCTGTAAGGGTGGCAGGACCATACGGGCGAAAGGCAAGAGAGGGATACCGACTTTTCAGCGCATCGATACGATCATCATCTTCGGGATAAAAGACAAAGCCCTCTCCCTGCATGTGCGCAAGGACCTTTGTCTTTTCCCGAAAGACACCCTCCTTACCGCCGAGAGGACCGCTATGTGCGGTACCGATATTGGTAATAAGAAGATGCTGAGGATGGTAGAGCGAGGAAAGCAGCTCCATCTCACCGATTCGATTGATACCAAGCTCAAAAACACCAAAATGATCGGCAGGACCAACGCCGAAGAGTGCCAATGGTAACCCAATCTCCGAGTTGAGGTTCCCCGGGTTTACCACGGTGGGAGCCTTCATCGACAAAACCGAACCGAGAAGTTCCTTTGTCGTGGTTTTACCGCTGCTTCCGGTCACAGCTATCCGAACGAGGGTATCGAAGCGGTCGATCCACCACCGGGAAAGCCGTTGTAGTGCAACAAGTGGATCTTCAACAGTCATAACGACAAGTCCGGAGTGCGTTGCAAAGGCTGCCCACCCCCCTTCGACACAAGCACTTTTTTCGTGATCAACCAATACAGCGGAAGCCCCAGCCCGAGCAGCTTCGGAAAGATAGTGGTGACCATCCGCACGTTCCCCCTCCAGAGCGACAAAAAGATTCCCGGGTTTCACATTCCGGGAATCGATGGCAACACCGTCGATCGTAACAGTTTTTCTCTCGGAGGGAGAAAAGACTGCGGCACCGATAATGGCGGCAGCCTCTCGGGCTGAAAAACCTTCCGTTTTTTTATCCATCTGAAGCCCTCCGTATGGAAGGCAACGTTATTTCCAAAAGTGATCGACCGCTTCCTTTTTTTAAGCCCAGTTCTCGGGCAATACGATCGATTCGTTCAGGGGCCCGCAGAATGGCAATATTGACAACGGTTCTTTTATTCTCTTCAAATAGCTCGGTCTGGCGTGCATGGAGCAGGTCGACCTGTCCCATCAGATGATCGTAGCGATAGACCTGATCCACCAACAAAAATGCAGATACGGGCAACGCAGCCGCAATCAATAAAATAAATACCCGTTTGTTGTTCATCTATCTATCCTCATCAATCAACTTTCGGACAACACGAAATTTGGCACTTCTCGACGGGGCATTGACCCTTACTTCCTCTTCCGTCGGGCGTAACGGCTTCTTTGTCAGAATTTCAGCCGCAGTTACTCCCCTATCACTATCTATCGGCGCGCCAGAAGAGGATATGCACCCTTTCTTTTTATCCAAAAAGAAGTGCTTCACAATCCGGTCCTCCAGGGAGTGAAAACTTATCACCCCCATCATACCGCCGGGTCGCAACCTGGCAAAAGCATCCCCCAAGGCCGATTCCAGCCTGGCGAGCTCACCATTAACCGCAATACGAAGGGCCTGAAATGTTCTGGTTGCGGGGTGAATCCGGCCATGACGATACGACTGTGGTGATGCCGTCCAAATGACCTCTTCGAGTTCTTTGGTTGTGGTAAAGGGTTTACTTTGCCGTCGAGCCACAATGGCGGAGGCAAAACGCCGCGACAAACGTTCTTCCCCAAAACGGAATATAAGATCGGCCAACTCTTTCTCCGGATATGTGTTGATAATATCCGCAGCCGACTGCTCGAGGTGTGCTTCAAGCCGCATATCCAAGGGCTCATCCTCTCGGAAGGAAAACCCCCTGCCCGATCTCTCATAATGAAAAACAGAAATACCGAGATCGAATAAAACGGCGTCGGGACGTTCATCTCCCAGTGGATAATCCCGGAAGAAAACATTAAACCAGGTGTTGAACAAACGCACCCTTTCCCCAAAGGGCGCAAGTCGCTGTCTGGCAACTTCCAGAATCTTTTCATCGGCATCCAGTCCGACAATCCGGCAACCCGGAAGCCGGGAAAGGAACAGCTCGCTATGCCCCCCCTCCCCGAGGGTACAATCAACAAGCAATCCCTTTTCAAGGGCTGGAGAGAGATAATGAAAAGCCTCCTCCGCCATTACCGACCGATGAACAATATCCATGAACGTCCCTGTCATACCTAAAATCACTCCGAGGGCGTTGCGAGCACATCGCCAAGCTCTTCAGCCGCAGCGAGGAATTCGCTTTCGCTTTCATCGAGGTAGGAACGATAGGCATCGGTATCCCACACCTCAAGATAAGAATCGATTCCCAGTATGACCGCCTCCTTCTTCAATTCTATTCCGGCAGAATCCCGCAAGGTGGGCGGAATGGTGATTCTTCCGGAACGGTCTATCTCGCACTCCTGAGCGGGAGCGATGATGCGCCGCTGCAGCAATCGCGTCTTGGACTTAAACAGCGACGACGAGCCCATGATCGAATGGGCAATCTTTTTCCACTGCTCCGGGGGAAAGAGCCAAAGGCAGGTATCGACACCACGGGTTACAACGACCACGTTGCCGGTCACCTCTGACCGAAGGCGAGAGGGAATCATGAGGCGTCCCTTCTCGTCTATGGAGTTACGATATTCCCCCATGAACATCTTACTGCCACTTTCTCCTATTTTCTCCCACTTCTTCCCACCTTTTCCCCTTTTATACTATCCCAACGGCCCGAAAAGTCAACCAAAGCCCCCAATTTGCAAGAGCGCAAAGAAAAAAAGAGAGAGATCACTGCTCAACAGAAGTTTAGTAGAGAGATTCGTTTTCCCATGTCACTATGGTATATGTTTATTGAAAGCCACTATCTCGTTTATCCCGATGGAGATACTCAAGAAATTAACGGTTCTGTAGCTTTTAATGCTTTGGTGGATATGAATGGGGGCGCGGTTCGGCTTCCCTTGGCAAGTCATCGAATGATTGTCTACAGGGTATTCAAAATCACCAGAAAAGAGACAAAGGGAGAACGCTCATCCTTCTACCACTTGGAGCTGGTAGGAGGCGAAGAACTGTTCACCCTTGCCGGGGGACACTAAAAGGGATGGTTAACGCTTGCGGAAGAGGCGGTAATCGACATCGGGAAAAATGTTGTTCTTCTTTTCAATCCTCGTCAGCCACTCGGTATTCACCGTGTTGCGGCAAAGATTTTCATAGATGAAGTTGAAGTTATGAAGATGTTCGCGTATTCGCTTTTCGGCATAGGGAACGGTCGTTCCCGTCTTCATGATGAAGGGCCAGTCCGAAGCCATGCTTAACAGAACCTCACGGGAGGCCTGATTGAGCACCCGCTCCTTCAGGCCACTTTCATCGGGGTAGCGGTCAACGAGTTCGATCATACGCTCTATCGCCTTATGAACGTGCCGATAGATCCAGTCGTTTTTGCCGTCGAGCCAAACCTCGGCATAGCCTTTGTTCCCCCAGCTGGAAAAACTGGGCGTGCCCTCCTGATGATTGTCGTGTCGCTTCAGATAATCCGAGGGGGTGATCATTTCAAGCCCGTCCCCGGATTTCGCAATCTTGCGGAAGAGATTTTCCAGCCAGTCGATCCCTTCGAACCACCAATGACCAAAGAGCTCGGCATCATAAGGGCAGATAACAAAGGGAGGCTTATCCATCAACGCCTCCAGTTTACGAACCTGGTTCTGACGCTGGTAAAGAAAATTTTCCGCATGTTCTTGGGTTTTTCGTAAAGCGACCTCGTGACGATAGGGACGCTTATCATCACCGGCACTGGTGATCGCATAATATTTATAACCCGTATACACCCGTACCCCAGGCTCGTGAATATAGGGGCGGATATACTCCATCGGAAGATCATAGCCGATATCGCGATAAAACTCCCGATAGACATAATCACCGGGATATCCGTCGCTGTTGCTCCAGACGGCTTCGGAGGAAGGATAATCCCGCCCAAAGGCCGTTAAACCATTCGGAAGCTGCATAGGTGCATAGACTCCGTAGCGGGGCTTTTTATCGGCAAGAAGGATACCGTGGGCCGCAGTAAAAAAGTAGGAAATATCAGAACTTTTCAGTAGTTTTTCCAAATCCGGATAATAGCCGCATTCCGGTAACCAAAAACCCTTGGGATGGGTCCCGAAATTACGCCCATGACTGATAATGGCACTTTTGATTTGGGCATCCACGGCCTCGGGATACTGCTGAAAAAGCGGTAAGAAGGCATGGGTTCCCGCCGTGGTGATGATTTCAATATACCCATCTTTCTCAAAAGCACGGAAAGCGGAGAGGATATTCCGCCTGTAGAGGTTCTCAAAGTCGGAAAGGTTTTGACGGTAAAGCCCCAGGTACATGGCCGCCAAGGGAGCGAAGTCCCCATCGGAAGCCGTGCGCTCTACCTCTTTTTCGCCAAGCTCGATAAGCCTGTTCACATGATCTACATAGCGCTGCTGAAGAAGATCGTCCGCAAGCATATCCGACAGTGTCGGACTGATCGACATGGTCAGACGAAAGGGAACCTTATCAGCCTTAAGCCTACCGAACATTCGAAGAAGCGGTAGGTAGGTTTCAGAAATCGCCTCGTACAACCAGTCTTCTTCCAGAAACCGGGAATACTCAGGATGCCGAACAAAGGGAAGATGGGCATGTAGAATAACTCCGAGATAGCCTTTCATGAAGCCTCCATTTCTCCATTAGTTACCAATCGACAAATCCTGATAATCGAGAATCTGCAGGACCCGCTGAGGAATCCGTTCACGCTCATCCTCGCGTCCTTCAAAATCCCACAAACCGGAAAGGAGAACCTTCATCTGGTCGGGATGGGAGAAGAAATCTTCCTGGTTCTCGGCGATATAGCCGAGAGGACTTTTGATCATATTCGAACGACACAGTAAGGTTTCACCATGCAGTGATTTCCCACGAAGATCGACGCAAAAGAAACCGCCGGGTTTGGGAAGACTTATATACCAGTTGTCGTCCTCTTCCTTGACGGGAATATCGAAATAATCTATCACATGGTCCTTGCTCGGTATTGCGGAAGAAAATTCATAGACCCGCAAGAAAAGCCCCTCATAATAGGGTTCGTCACAAAGACTTTTCAAACGTACGTCCTGGATATCCCAATAGGCATAAGCCCAGAGAGGATCCCGGAGGAGCAAAACGATCCTGGTCTCGTTATAGTGGTCGGGAAGCAGATATTCTTCGGTCTCCTGAGAGACGATCTCTTCATCAAGAAGAATATCGTATTTTCGCCCCTTTGCTTGCATTGCCGAATTATTTCCGGCTATACGCTCGGAGCGATCTTCTTCCAGGGCATCCATGATCTGATCGATTATCTCTTCCCGATCATCTTCGTCAAAATCAAGATCATCTTCCACATACAGCCCTTCCCTGCGAGCAAGGGCAACCAAGGTCTCTTTGGAAAGGGTAAGCAAACGTTCCCTTGTCATACCACCTCCCGGTAACAGTAAAGAGTATCCTAGGAAAATAAGTGAAACCTGTCAACCCGTAGAAAAGAGACGCTTTACAAAGACTTAACAGTTGCGCGACAATTATTATATGAAAACACAATTAATCCTTCATGGCCACTTCTATCAGCCGCCGAGAATGAATCCGTGGACCGGAATCGTTCCCGTTCAGAGGTCGGCAGCCCCTTATCATGACTGGAACAGCAGGATAACCCGCGAATGTTACGCGGCAAACGCCTATTCACGTTATCTCCGCTACGATGGAAGGATCGATGATATTATCAATAATTACGAGCTGCTCTCCTTCAATATCGGCCCAACGCTCCTTGGCTGGCTTCAGGAAAAGGCCCCGAATGTCTACGGAAGGATCATCGATGCCGACAGGAAAAGCATAGAAAGGCTGGGACACGGCAATGCTCTTGCACAAAGTTACAACCACACGATTCTTCCCCTCGACGATCCGGAAGATGCGGAAATTCAGATCAGGTGGGGAATCGAGGACTTCAAACACCACTTTGGCAGAGCTCCGGAGGGAATGTGGTTACCTGAATGCGGGGTGAACGACACGGTTATCAATCTTTTAATTGCCGAAGGCATCTCCTTCATCATCCTTGCACCATGGCAGGGTGAAGCGATACGGCAAAGCCCCTCGGGCACATGGCTCGAACTCAACAAAGAACCGGTTCCTTATTATCGAAGTTATCGTATACAGGGAGATGAAGGAAGCATATCCGCCTTTTTCTACAACGCCGAGCTCTCCGGCGGAATCAGTTTCAATCACTACCTGCGAAGTGCCGATACCCTTTACTCAAGGATCCTGAAGATAAAAAGCGAAAACGAACATCTTCAACTGATCCACGCCGTCACCGACGGAGAGGTCTACGGCCATCATGAGCCCTTCGGAGATATGTGCCTTGCAGCACTCTCAAAGTTGGTCAGGACGGGGGAGGAGTTAGAGTTTACCAATTACGCCACCTACCTTGAACTGAATCCTCCCACATGGGAAGTCAGGCTCAGGAAGGGCGAGGAGAATTTGGGAACAAGCTGGAGTTGTGTTCACGGGGTCTCCCGCTGGTATAAGGATTGCGGCTGTAAGACAGGGGGAAAGGCCGATTGGGACCAGCGATGGCGCACCCCCTTGCGAAAGGGGCTTAGCCTTCTCAGCCGAAAGCTGAAGACAGTCCGAAACCATCAATTATCGGCCTTAAGCTCTCTCCCTCCCGAAACCATTGTCAAGGAATATGCCGCAATTCTCTGCGCAAAGAAAGATCCTCTATCCTTTGCGCAACGTGTGGGCATAGCAACGGATACAGAAAGCATAACGAAGATGCTCACTATTTTGGAAGGTGAAAAACTTAGGCATTTTATGTTCACTTCCTGTGCCTGGTTTTTTTCCGACATTTCGGGAATCGAGACACTGCAAAATTTGAGCTATGCACTGCGAGCCATAGAACTCGCACAGGAGCTCGGAGAAGCAGAGGAGTTATACACACTGCTCAAGAACGAACTATCATATGCAATAAGCAACCTTCCCGACCACAGGAACGGGGGAGAGATCCTCGACGACCTGACAGATGAAATTCTTCCGGGAGGATTGGAGCCTGCACTCTTTTTTCATATGAATCGCCTGCTTCATCGAGAAAAGAGTGATGAACTTCGTTACGGAATCTACAGGTTGGAATCACTTGTTCTTTCTGAAGAAAAAACAGGTAAAACCTCTCATATAAAGGTGGTGAATACGATAACAGGACAGCACCACCTGTGCACGGTAACTACGCGCATTCGGCCAAATGAACCGATGGATATTCATGCGGAAGATCAGTACGGCAGGAAAATTTCCATCGGCAACGACAGAGCCGCCCACCTTCCGGAACAATTGCGCTACACATTAAGCGATCTTCTCAGCGCATCATCTCAGAGGCTATGCGGAAAGGCGGGAGGGGAATTGGTCGGCCCGACAACACACGTTCTCAACTGGGCCAGAACCCTGAGGCTTCCTATCAGCCCCGATATCCTGAAGAGTGCAGAGGTGGCCGTGGACTGGCGGCTGCAGCATATCATGCCCTTGCCGCATAAAAAGCTGTCGACAGCGGACCGGCGTGAGCTGGCGGAACTTCTTGATTTTGCCGTCAACAACAAATTGGAATTTGACAGAAAAGAGGCATCTCGTCGCTTTACCTATTATCTATCTCAACGCTTCTCGACCCTTTCTCCGCAGCTTACTATGGAAGAAGCACGGGAGATTATCGAACTACACGCCCTGGCGGCAAAGGCTCAAATCGAGGAAGATATTACCATAGCGCAAAATATCATCTTCGATCAGCTGAAGATATGGAGAGAAAAGATAGCACAGGTCGAAAGCCAGGCCCCTTCAAAGCGTGACCAGGAGGCCATGGCTCCTATATTGAGCCTTTGTGAGGGGTTCGGGATCTATGCCGACGACATGAGAAGGAAAAAAGGAAAAAAACAAGAGGAAGAAAAGGATACTTCCCGGCCCACTAATTAAGGGTCCTCTCCTCTCCCTCAGCTTCCCGTCACCTTTTTTCGGAAAGGACAATCATCACATCACCCAGGCCGGACAATTTAGCAAAACGATCGACAGGACGTTTAATGGTTTCAGATACCAGACCTTTCGCGATACCTCCCCACGTTTTCCAAGAAAGCGGTGAAAAATCGTTGGAACGGAGAAGCGTCAAGAAATTCTTGCGACCGAACAGATGGATATGGTCGGGTATGACAGATCGCCAGCCGGAACCGAACAGTTTCGCTTGCAGTCCGGCACTGTTGGGTGTTGTAAGGACAAGAAGGCCCCGATTATCGAGAATTCGATGTGCTTCCTGCAAAAAAGCAACGGGATCGCTCAGGTGCTCGATCAGATGGCTGGCATGCACGACCTGAAACGCCTGGTCACCGAAAGCTGCCTGTTCAAGAGTGCTTATGGAAATAGGAACGCCGCGGTGTTCTATGCCGTATCTTGCAGTCGGAGAACACACTTCGACCCCTTCGGCCCGCCAGCCATGCTTACGAAGGTGCTCAATAAGGCGTCCTGTTGCACAACCGATATCAAGAAATCTTCCACCAGCAAGGCCTCGGGAGGCTGTAAGAGAGGAAAAACCCACATCATCCAAAGCCTTGGCCATTAATGAGAAGAAGGCCTCTTCATTGCTCAGTTCATAGCTGAGATACTCTTCGCCGTAACGAAGACTCAACTCCTCCTGAACCGGCACCGGATATTGCTGAAGATGACCGCAACCGCAGCATCTATGGAAACGGGCCCCTTCGACCTCCCACAAAAAGGTAAATACGGAAGAACCGCAGATCGGACATGCATACCCGAGGCAGCGTTCATTTCCAGCCGGGTTGCTAAAGGTCCTAACCGACATGTATCAACGAACCCGAAGAAGAATAGAGTGGCTTGTCTCATTGCCGGCAAAGTCGGAAACCGCCACTTCCAAGGTCGAGGCACCAGGGCTTAGCATAATTTCTCCTATACGATAGTAACCGGACCTCTGATACAGACGATCCGCAGTAAGATTCCCGGTACGTATCAGCTTTAAGGAATCACCGTCCATTTCAAGGGTCTCAAAGGAAACGTCTCCTTGCGACTCTCCGTTTAAATAGGTATCGAATCGATAAGGAGCCTTTCTATCACGACTTCCCGCCACAGGATCAAAGGCGGAGACAAACACCTCCCAGCGTCCCGCATCCAGCCGTGCCTCCCTATTAAGGGTAATCGCTTGATCGCCTCGGCTCAAAAGAACCCCACTGATGATCGGTGCAAGTGAATCTTCAAGCGGCGGCAACGAAAGAAGCGGATTCACATAACGCAAATACTCATAATCAAGAATCTGCAAAAAGAGAGGGCTCGGATTGCCTGAAGAAGTAAGCAAAAGGGTGCCAAGGCTCTCACCTTTTTCCACCTCGACATTCGAAACCTTCACCGTACCGAGATTTCCGTAAAAAGAGCGAATTCCCCGCTCGTGCTCCAACACAATAAAGGAATCATACCCGGAAGGTAACTGATCCAAGGCCTCATTCTCTCGCTGAAAAAAGATCAACGTACCGGATTCCACGGCCCTGACATCATTGCTGCTGCCTTGAATCATCGCCCCCGGCAAAAAAGCCTTTCCGTTGTTCTGACAAAAATCCAGAACGACCGTAGGATTCTCCAAGGGCCACTCGTATCCCAAAAGTAAACCGGAAGAGGAAAACAACATGAATAGTGCCGACAAAACCAAGAAGCTTCTACATTTCATTTTCTATTTCCTTTCAAAAGAAAGAGAGGCAAGACGATCCTGATAACCGATGAGAAGGCCGTGACCGGTTTTACCGAACCAGAAAACCGGTCCCTTCATTCCAATTTCGAGAAAGGAAAGACCCTTATCATCAAAAAGTGAAAGACGGCCTTCCGAACCGCCGACGAGAACCGCAGACATCGATAGGCCGGAAAGCTCACGACTCCCCAGATACCTTCCTGTGAGATTGTAGCGGCTAACGCTACCACTCAGTAGATCCATGGTAAGAAGGGAGGCTCCTCTATCAAGGCGCAAGAGAGAACCATCACGGAGAAATTGGACCGAGGTTTGTCGAAGCAAAACTCCGGGCAGCTTCCATTCACTACGAAGCTGCCATTGATCTTCGACCTTCTCATAAAGAGAAAGCTTCTGTGGTTCGATTCCACGAACAAGTGCAAGACGATCGGAAGCATCCGAAACAGCCACACCATAGACGACAGGCACGCCACTTGCCTCCGGGGCGAAGCGGGAAAGAAGTGAACCCTTCGAATCAAGGAGGTACGTGTCGCCATTGAGCGTCCCAAGGATTCGTCTATCAGGAGTATCGGAAAAAGCGGTAATAAGGGAGGGCACCTTTTTTACCCACAATACCTGACCGGAAAGGCTAACCTCTTCAATGGCCAGACGATCGGAAGCAACAAGATAAGAGCCCTGAGCGGTAAAAAAAGGCAACCAGCCGGCAGGAACGATACCGGCTGCTGTGCCTCCGGCATCGTACATGCGCCCGCCGTAGGAAAAACCTCTTTTGTTCATGGCAAGCCGTTCTTTCCCCGAGGAAAAGAAGAGTAGTTTTCCTTCTTCGGTTACATACCCGAAATGATCAGCAGTGGCAAAAGAGAGAGCATCGTCCCCCGTATGCCCGCCCCCCCCCGACTGCCCGGCAACAACACGGCTCCAAACAGGCACCCCGGATAAGCGGGGCTCAATCGCCCTTCCGAAAAGCAAAAGATAGGCAAAAAGTAGCGTAATAAAGAGAAAAATCGAAGTTTTGCGTCGCTTCATAACCTGTTCGTACCCGAAGATTCCTGTCGCTTTCTATCGTTATCCATTTTTGTCTTCCACACATCAATTTTCTTTTTGATGTTTTCTGCTTCGGTTGAATCTCCCAAAAGAATATTTAAGCGCCTCAAAGCACTTAAATAACGTATGGCAAGTTTAAAATCGTCGATTCTTCCGGTAGAAAGTTCATATTTCTGACGATACCCATCGGCAGATTTTGCAAGAAGCCCCTTCACCAAATTAAGGTGGCGCATTCGGCTTTCGTATCCCGCTTCCCGCGGATCCATCTTTGCAACAAAATTTTTGAGATCGAGCAAATTCTTTGCAACGGTGGCAAAACGCCCTTCTATTTCAACAAAGGACCATTTCCATTTGCTGTTTTCACCAAAACCGTCTTTTACCGCATCAACGGCAAAGCCCAATTTGCGAACAAGGAGCCAACGATTCTCGTCGTCGAATGATCCTATCTTTTCCGCCTGTTCGGCATAATCGGAATAGGGCACATCAAGATAGCCGGTGACTACTTCCTCGAGATAGATGATGGCTTTATAGCAAGCCTTTCTGGCATCGTTCAGAAATGCATCATTCCGAACACCGAGAAGGGACATAGAGAGATTATTCATCAGCACATAGTAGGAAACCAAATTAAGGCTCTCGTCGACAAGGCGAAGTTTTTTATACCCCGCCCCCAGCTCATCATTTTCAACGGTCTCCAACAATTTCTTTTCCCGCTGGAGAATCTGATCTACGGCAAGCTTATATTCCTTTATCTTTTCAAAATAGCGTCGCTTTGCTTCTCCGCTGACTTTTCCCACGCTTAAGCTCCTTGGATCCTGTTACAGCCGTCCAGAGGTTTCAAGCAAACGACGAGCGTGCTCCAACGACGCCTCTCCGCCGCTTGTACCCGACAGCATCCGGGCTACCTCGGCAACCCGTTCTTCCCGGGAAAGAGGATGCGTATCCGTCACGGTTCGCCCGTTTCGCTCCTGCTTTTCCACGATAACATGATTATCGGCCTGAACAGCAATGGAGGCAAGATGTGTTATACAAAGGACTTGCTTTTTCTTTCCCAATTCGGCCAAATAGCGGGCAACAGCAACCGCAACCTCACCTCCGATGCCGGTATCAATCTCATCAAAAATAAGGGTTTGGACCTGATCGGTTTCCGACAGAACACTCTTTATTGCCAACATGACCCGGGAAAGCTCACCGCCGGAAGCAATATCCTTCAGAGGACGCTCGGGTTCCCCTACATTGGGACTGATGAGGAATTCGATTCTATCGTAACCGTGGGGTCCACAGGAAAGTTTTCCGCTCTTTCCTTCCCGATACCCCGTCGATACGGTAAAACGGACCTTCGGCATTCCGAGAAAACGCAACGCTTCACTGATTGCTTTCTCAAGACGGGAAGCGGCCTCCTTACGGCGACGGGAAAGCTCCCGTGCACGTTCGGCAAGGCGGCGCTCCGCCTCTTTGAACTCCCCCTCCAGACGTGCAATCTCTTCATCCCGTCCGGCAAAGGCTTCCAGTTTTTTCCCGGCTTCTTCGCGATACGCCAAAACAGCTGCCGGATCTTCTCCATACTTTTTCTCGAGACGATGGATCGTCTGGAGCCGTTCTTCGCAGCGATCAAGGCGCTCAGGAGAAAAATCTACCATCTGGAGATAATCACGAAGCGTTTGTTCGATATCTTCGATTTCATAAAAGGCATTTTCGATTCTGGTACTTTGCGTCTGCAACGAAGGATCGATACCCGCAAGCGCAGAAACAACATGCATGGCTTCGCGAAGTTGAGAAAGGGCCCCACCCTTTGTCTCGGCCAAAACAGAGTGGCACTGTTCCAATAGCGAGAATAGTTTCTCGCTTTGACTCAGCAAATCACGCTCTCGTGTCAATTCCTCTTCTTCTCCGGGGACGAGCTTGCTCTCGTCAATTTCATGGATTGCATACTCAAGGATATCCCGTTCACGAAGAAGATCCCGTTCATCGCTGCGAAGGCTCTCCAACTCCTTATGGAGGGATGTAAGGGAGGTAAAAAGCGAAGCGACCTCGCCGGCACGTTCTTCAAGGCCGGCAAAACGATCAAGGAGCAGCCGATGGTTATCCACCGAAAAAAGGGATTGGTGCTCATGCTGGCCGTGAAGATCAAAGAGAAAACCGGTCAGATCACGGAGGTCCTTCAGCGTTGCGGGCGTGGATTGAATAAAAGACGAACCACGACCGTTACGTTTAAGCACCCTGCGGAGCAGCACCGCTCCGTCTTCGTCCGAAATGTCGTGATCGGCCAACCACCCTAGGGCGCCGTCACAGGAGTCAACCCGAACCATTGCAGTAATCTCAGCCTCTTCGCTACCTATTCGGATCGATTCGGTGTCACCCTTGCCTCCAAGCAGAAGGGAAAGAGCTCCGATAAGGATCGATTTACCCGCCCCAGTCTCACCGGAAAGCACCGTAAGATGTTCGGAAAAATCAAGATTCGCGGAATCGATCAAGGCATAACCACGGATCGTCAGCGTCTCAAGCATCCGAACCTCCCGACCAATTCAACTTCGACCTGAGGACCTCAAAGAAATTTCTCCTGTCCGAACGGACAAGGAGAGCCTTGCTGTGACTCTTTTCAAAAAAGACAAGGTCCCCTCCCTGAAGAGGAAAAACCTCCTGACCATCTATGGAAAGGATAATATCAGTCCGCTGATCCTTTTTCACATTGATCTGTGCGACATCGTTTCCGGAAACGACAAGAGGACGATTCGAGAGGGTAAAGGGACAGATTGGGTTAATGATAAGGGCTTCCATTTCGGGATCAAGAATAGGGCCGCCGGCTGCGACGCTGTAAGCTGTCGAACCGGTGGGAGTGGCAACAATGACTCCGTCGGCTCGATAGCTTCCGAGTTCATTATGATTGAGACGAAGATCCAACTCCACCACTTTAGACATCCCATTAGCGCTGATAACCGCATCGTTCAAACCCGAAAAGGTCATAATTCGTTTTCCGCCTCGTTCCACTATAACCTTGAGCATAACACGACGAGACAGGCCTAAGCCCCCCTGCCGATAGCCTTCAAAGACTTCCTTCCATTCACAGGAGGAAATTTCGGTCAGAAATCCGAAATTTCCGAGATTGACGGCCAGGATAGGAACCCCAAGGTTGTCAAGAAGCCGTGCCGCATAGAGAACGGTTCCATCTCCACCAAGAGAAAAGGCAAAATCGACACCCTCGGTTGAGATATCCTCCGGTTTTCCGAAAAAACCGAAGGGAATAGCATCAATCCCTTGCTCCCGCAGAAAAAAAGCGATCTCATCCATCAGCACAGCGGCGGCCGGTTTTTGGAGATTTGCTATGATCAGCACTTTTCGAATAAGACGCTCCATGGTTCTCCTAAGGAAGAGTGGATAGTACTTTCGATATTTGTTCGGCCTGGCTCTTCCCAAGCATCGGATAGAGAGGGAACAGAAGGCAACGCAACATAAACTGCCGCGCCTTCGGGAATCCGTCATCCATGCTCTCCATGACCGAATCGGCAAAGGCGAGACAGGTTTCGACCCCTTTTTTTCGGGCATAGGAGCCGACATCTTTTACGCTACTTTCGATCATGATCGGAAAAGAGTAATGAACATTCTCCCCCTCTCCCGGCTGGACCAACATATTATGTCGTCCCTTCATGACCGCCTTTGAAAAAAGAGCGGCAAGTTCCTTTCGCCGTTCGAAATAGCCCTCGGACTCTTTGAGCTGAACCAGAGCAAGGGCAGCACAGAAATCGGGCATCAGTCTGGCACATAAAGAGCCTTCAACCGATTGTTTCAAGCGTGAAAGCTGTTTACGCCCTCTTGCGATTACGAGAGCGCCTTCGCCCGCAGTAATCAAATGATTCGGTTCAAGACCGATGACCGCATAATCCCCTGCGGTTCCACACAGACGGGAACCATCGTGCCCTCCGAAAGCAGAAGTCACATCCTCAATCAACGGAACGCCGGCCTCCACAAGCGGCTCGGTTTCCGGAATAAAGCCAAGGGGATAGTGAAGAAGGACAGCCTTAGCCCCTTCCTCAATCGCCCGCAGGGCATCAGGAATAAAAAGAGAGCCGTTCTCCTCGCTGACATCGATAATGGAGGCCTCGAGCCCAAAACGCGCAAGCTCATCGAGATAAAAGGCGGGAGAAAGAGCCGAAATAACGACAGAACTTCCCGATTCGAGGTCCAAGGAGGAAAGGGCAAGTCCGATAGCATCGGGATAGGTTGCAAAAGCAAAGCCTCCGCCGGCGGAAAGCTTATCGGCAAAAACCTTTACCAGCTCTTCGCCGACAGGTCCAGGGCCGATTACATCTGAGACAAGGGTAGTAAGTACGGAATCCATCTCTTTCCGCTTAATAGTGGGCCTGAAAACCGGGATCATATATGGCGGCTCCGAATTATTCGTTGATATATTCCAGCTGTTGCAACTCCTTAGGATCGAAGAGCCGAAGAATGTCAAGCATGATAAGATAACCGTCATCCCGGTTGAACACGCCTTGAATATATTCAGCACCGATTCCGGAGAGCATCTGAGGAGGAGGCTGCATTTTATTCAGATCGACGGTCACAACCCGCGATACTTTATCGATAATAATGCCGAGCTTCATTCCCTTGATATCGATAATAATAAAACCGCTGAGCAGTTCGTCTTCTTCGCTAAGCTCAGCTCGTTTGAGATGAAAACGCTTATGCAGATTGATAATCGGAATAATTTCACCACGGAGGTTGAAGATACCCTCTACATATGAGGGAGCATTCGGAATGGGACGAGTCTCTTCGACCCTCACAATTCCATCCACCGACATAATATTTATTCCGTAATGTTCTTCTCCTAGCTGGAAGGTGACCAGCTGCATTCTACGTTCTTCCTGTTCTACCATCTCTCCTCCCGATAGTCTTTTCAGCATAAATGAGACGGGGGGATTTTGCAATACTGATTTCTCGCCCGTCAAAGAGTCAATACACGATAAGAACAGGAACTTCGCTTTTACGCAATACGATGGTCGTCGTCGAACCCAGAATATAGGCTACAATCTTATTCCGGCCGTGCGAGCCAATCATGATCATATCGCTTTTCTCGCGTTTTGCAGCAGCAAGGACCTCGTGAACGGGAGATCCTTCGGTAAAAAGCATCTTCGGAGTAACGCCATGCTCTTCGAGAAAACGTCGTTCCTGTTCATACGAATCATACTCCGAATTCCCCTCGGAAGCCGTCATCATAATAAGCTGATCCGTGGTTTCATGAAAATTGTTGATATAATAACGTAAGGCGTTCTCGGCACTCCTGCTTCTGTCATAGGGAAAGAGAATGCGCTCTATGGCCCAGTGCTCCACAGGACAGACAAGTACGGGACGGACGGAACGACGGACCAGATCCTCCGTTGTCGATCCTACCATATCTCGCTTGTATTGTGCGTTTTCACCACGCTGGCCAATAGCAATGAGATCGGCGCACCGCCCTTTTTCGGCTATACGTTCGGCAGGAAAGCCTTCCTCTATCATTCCGTTACATTCAAGCCCGGCTTCCTTCGCCTCTTTTTCACACTGGCTAATAACCTTTTCACCGAAACTACGGATATCGGCATGAATTTTTTCATAGAACTCCCTCATCTGAGGATCTGGGGGTATGTAGATACGTTCATACGAAATGTCGTAGGCTCCACCGGTATACATATAGGGCATTTGGGTCTTTCGCCGATCAATGACAAAGAGGGCTCCAATCGAAGCATTGTTCTTACGGGCTATATCGAGTCCGTAGCGCAAAGCACTCATAGAATGGGGGGAACCGTCTACCGCAACCAAAATATGTTTTATCATGCCCGCCTCCTTATACCCTATATGGTAAAGAGCTGGAGCAATTAGATCAAGGATAGAGGGAAAGGATAAAAAAAACGCCTGGCGACGACCTACTCTCCCACCGTTTGGCAGTACCATCGGCGC
>JGI2924J29684_1077704_pt1 | contig 21115 bp, 20 predicted proteins | sample BenlonsequencITS_FD_29684 | JGI IMG/M metagenome (IMG submission 29684)
CAATATATTGATGAAGAAAAACTATCAAATCAAATCTATGTACCCAATGATGGAGAAATAATGATTTTCTAAAATATAAATAACGATACATTAGGCTTTTATAGTCTGAATTATTTTCCAAATATCTCCTTCAATGTTCCGGCGATTAACTTCTTTCTCTTAATAATTAATTAATTTTTTATCCCTTTGTAATTAATTCTTGATATATACCAAATCAATTGGTGACTTCTACACCAGCCTTTTTAGGCCCTCTAGAAAACCGTATATTTCTTCCCCGATCCTTTCACCAGTTTCAGTCAAAAGAACTAGATGCCCGCCAGTAGGATATAGTTTTAAAGTTTTATGTCCGCTAATGTTAGCATAGATGTGATTTGCACTCTTGGGCTTAATGACGTCATCATCGAGGGTTTGAAAAATCAGTGAAGTGCATTTGGTGTCTTTTAATAAAGATTTTGTCTTATGTAGTAAGATTAAAAATTGAATTAAGGCCGCAAATGGAGGAGGATTGGTACTCGAAACCAGATATTTTCGAGCATAAAATCTAAAATCACATCCTAAATTGAGAAAAACTCTTTTTAGATTTAAATAGTAGATAGGTGTATTAATCAACACTAACGCCTTAATCTTATGAGCTTGGCAAAGTTGAATCCCAAGTAAACCTCCCATTGAAAAGCCCATTACGACCACATTATTACATTGCTTTTCCAGGTCATTATAGGCTGCAAAAACAGATTGAATCCAATCAGTGTATTTAGCTCTGGCAAGTTCTCTACGACTTGATTCATGCCCTGCCAGAACGGGCACCGATGTTGGAAGTCCGTTTTCATTAAGTCTAGTAACGAGTGAGTCAATCTCACGACGGCTTCCTGCAAAACCATGAATTATCAGGCATCCTGTTTCAAATTCCTTCATGTTCAACAAGCTCCTTAAGTCGTTTATTCATTTGATCTAATTCAAAAGAAGAACAAATTCGCCTGTCTTGACTGTCAAGAATTCGATAATGCTGAGTGATAAGGTTTTTCTGCAATTTGTAGCCAAAAGAAGCTTCAACTTCTTCCCACCATACTCTTCCACCCAGAGTTTTGGGATAATCCTGTTCTGTGCTGTTGAACGCAAAGGCCAAAATTACTTCTTTGGGCTGACCGCCAAACATCAAGGTCAGAATCTCACTTTTTTCGAAAATAGTGCAGAGTGTAACGGCACCCATCCAGCCAAGTGTCGACCTTCCCTTTTCGATCTGGACGAGAGTTTTCTTGGATACACCTAATATTTCCGCCATTTTATCCTGGGAATAATTAAACTCTGTACGAATCAATTTTAGTTTTTGGTCCAGATTTTTAATAAATTCATCTTTTGTCACATACAACAACTCCCATATAGTGTAATCTTACACTATATGGGAGTTGTTTTCAACTAAGGTTAATTTGATCTATACTGTTAATTGCACTATAATGTAATTGTCTATTAACGAAGGAGAGATCGCTTTATGAGTAAAAAAGAATATGCTCCCCGGCATGCACCTGCGTTTATATTGCTTTTTTTGGCTCGAAAATCAGATTACGGAGGCTCTCTTCTGGCCAGCATGAAACGGGAAATGCCACATTTTCTGGGAGACAGCGCCATGGTTTATCGTACGTTGCGTGCCCTTGAAGGTGAAGGGTGCATCGAATCACGATGGGACATTCAGGACATTGGTCAGCCCAAGAGGTTTTATGTCATAACTCTTAAAGGGAAGGAACGTCTCGAAGAATATCTCAGAGATATAAAAATGCGCCAGGAAAATTTCCAATTCTTCATTAATGAATATCAAGCCCTTCTTCAGAGCACCCCACCCACTGAGGAGTAACTGAGAGAAAGATTTTAAAGGAGAGACTTTTATGGAGGAGAAGGAACAAGGTTTTTCAGGTCGTTCCCTTGGAAGAACGCTCGTTTTTACTGTCAGTCATATGATTAATGACACTTATCCAAATCTATATCCGGTATTATTACCGGCCTTGATGGCACAACTTAGTTTTAGCACCGCGGCAGCAGGCTTAATCAGCACCGTTTCTGCGTTAAGTGCTCAGTTGCTTCAGCCGTTCATGGGGTATTGGGCGGACCGTTCCGGCGGCAGAAAGTTTGTCGTGGGAGGACTTGCTTTGGGGAGTCTCTTAGCTGCCATTGCCTTCGGCTTGGCTCCCTCTTATGCTATTCTTCTTATCTTGCTTCTTATCAGCGGTTTAGGTAATGCGGCTTTTCATCCGCATGCTTCTGCTCTCGTAAGCGATATCACAGGTAAACGTAAAGGTTTCGGCATGAGTTTATTCATGATCGGAGGGAATTTTGGTCGTGCCATAGCCCCAATTTTGGCCAGTACAGCCTTTCTTATCGGAGGCCGGTTTGGACTTCTCTTCGTTGCTGTTCCAGGTTTACTGATGGCCTTAATCATGTATTGGGTAATGTCACCTCCTCCTGAGCCAAAACCAGGCCAAGGCAAGTTTCTGACTCCGGAATTTATTCTCGGTTTGCGGAAGGCCGGTAGTCTTCTAGTGGTTGTTGCTCTGCGAAATATGACATCCCTGACGACTCTGACCCTTGTTCCTATCCTTTGGCACTCTTCAGGTTACCCGCTGACTGAAACCGCAACGCTTTTATCCCTTTTGTTTATGGCAGGAAGCTTTGGAAATGTTGCCGGAGGTGCATTATCAGATATTATTGGTCCTAAACCGATTCTGATTGCCTCAGCGCTTCTTTCCTGTCTTTGGTTGGTACTTTTCTTAAATGTTCACACAATGTTTCTCTCATTTGTCCTAATTGCGCTCCTGGGAGCCTCACTTTATTCCACCAGTTCAGTGGTTATGGTTTTTGGTCAAGCCCTTTTCCCGAAGAATAAAGGCATGGCTTCAGGACTGACGTTAGGGATTGGCAATACATTAGGAACTTTTGGCGTAGCCTTGATAGGTCTGATAGCCGACTACTATTCGGCAACCATTGGTCTGTATGTCTCCGCCTTTGCGGTTCTTATAAGCATTCCATTTGTCATTCGTTTAAAAACCAATTTTAATGACTAACAAATAAGCAGCAATCGTACCAATACCTTACAAGATAATTTTGAGCAAACAAATCCCGGTTCAACTTTTTTCAAGTTAAACCGGGACTTATTTGTTAATGTACTTAGTACACTAATGCCTTACCTTACTTCGCTAATTCGTGGATTGCATGAGCATAGATCTTGGCATTTAGCACTAAATGTTCTATTTTAATGTATTCATTAGCTTGGTGATCAAGATCCTCCTCACCAGGCAGTATTGGCCCAAAAGCGACAATGTTAGGCATTTCTTTGGCATATGTTCCGCCGCCGATGGCTAATAAAGTAGCTTCCATGCCGGTTTGTTCCGTATAAACTTTTTGCAAAGATTTAATTAGGGGATGATCTACTGAGAAATATAAAGGTTTTTGATGAAGGTTAAGTTCAACTCCGATACCTGTCCCCTCAAGGCGTTTATAGATTAAATCCATCATATCCTCTAAGTTATAGGTTACAGGGTAGCGCAAATTCAAACCCAAACGTACTTCGTTATTCTCTAAGGAAATTGTCCCAACATTAAAAGACAGCTTCCCTGACTCCTTGTCCTCAAGATCAACCCCAAAGGATTTCCCGTCTGTTTCCATGCCGACATACTTATTCAAGAAGGCGATAAAGTTAGCTGCATCATTGTCGCCCAATGACAGTTTACCAAGCAATTGCATCATCTGCATGATGGCATTTTTGCCCAGATGAGGCAGACTGCCATGGGCTGAAACACCCTTTGACTTAATTATCACTCCACTATCTTGTGGCTCAGCAAAAATAGTATAACCAGTGATTTCTGCAAATTCTTGGACAGTCTTAATGATTTGAGCCGAATCCTTCGCCACAACTTGTGCCTCACAGTAATCAGGCACCATATTTGCTCTTTGTCCGCCCTTCATCGACTTGATTACAACGTCTTCCTCGTGCTTTTGCTCCAGATTTTTTACCAAGTCAAAAAAGGTAATCCCTTTTTCAGCATAGATAATCGGATATTCAGCATCAGGAGTAAAACCGGAAACCGGTGGTTTTTCCCTAGCCAGATAATGCTCCATTTCCTGGCAGCCGCTCTCTTCATTTGTGCCAAATATGACTCTAACCTTGCGTTTCAAGTGAAGCTGAAGATCCTTGATGGCTTTAAGGCCGTATAAAGCAGCTAGAATCGGCGCTTTATCATCCATAGTTCCTCGGCCATAAATTTTCCCGTCATGAATCTCGGCAGCATAAGGAGGATAAATCCAGCCATCACCTTCTGGAACCACATCTAGATGCCCGAGGACACCCACATAGTCCTCCCCTTCCCCGTACTCGGCATAACCAATATAGCCATCCAAATTAACGGTTCTAAATCCCATTTTTTCTGCAATTGACAAAGCCTTATTGAGAGCCTCATCGACATCAGCACCGAAGGGTTTACCTTCCTGTGCCTCTCCCTGGACGCTTTTAATTCGAATAAGTTCCTGAACCGATTGAATCAGGTCATTTTTATATTGCTCTATTTGTTGGTTAAGTTCCATCATTAATCCCCCTGCAACTGCGGACCTCTTTTAAACAAGATCCAGCCTTTTTTGTTCAGATAATTCAAATAGGAAATCAGTCTTTGGTATTTAGGATCAAACTCAGTTCCAAAAAGATTTTGCAATTTTTGTCCGATCTCGAACACCGTACACTTGCCATCAATAAGGGACCAAACCTGCGACCCTAAATCATCCAATTCAACATCGCTAATATATGGTTTCTTAACCAACCAACGAGCAAACTTCTCAACAAATTTATCATGCTCAAAGAAGAGAAACACTTTTCCATTTCTTAATTCCCATTGTTGATGTTGTTTCCATGGGATATAACAAAGATAATTATCTTCCTTGTTTTTCTTCTTAAGACTAGACATGAACTCACCCATTCTGTTTCTTATCTTTCTTTACAGTAATCCAGTACATCCAGACAGCTAACAGAATATAAAGAAGCATTGCCGTATATGGGCTGCCGGTAATTCCCGGTAAAATGTTAGCTCCAAAGCCGATGTTTATACTCAGGGTAGCAAATACCGCAATCACGATACCCATAATCGCATCCCCGGCAACAAGTCCGGAAGCCAGCAGAATTCCCTTTTCTACCTTTTCCTTTAATTGTTCACTATTGTCACGGAATTTTCGGTCAACAAATACTCGGATCAAACCACCGACCAGAATACCTGCACTGAGGTGAATCGGCAAGTAGAGACCCAGGGCCACCGGCAAAACCGGCAATCTCATTAAAGCACACATCACTCCGAAGGTAACGCCGATAATAACAAGAATCCAGGGTATTTGACCTGTCATAACACCTTTTACAACCATGGACATCAATGTCGCCTGAGGTGCAGCCACAGCATCGGAGCCAATCCCGTAAGTATGGTTTAACATTAACAACACCAAACCGGAAAATACAGAGGCGAAAGCTACACCTGCATACATGCTGAATTCCACTCGTTTCGGTGTACCACCAATGATATGAGTAGTCTTAAGAGCTTGGGCAGCATCACCGGACACAGCAATGGCAATACAGACAATAGAACCTGCCAGGATAGCGGCAACCATCCCATGCTGACCAGTTAACCCTGTAGCTTTTAACACAGCCGTGATAAAGAGCAAGGAAGCAATGGTCATCCCGGACACCGGATTATTGGAAGCACCGACGATTCCGCACATCCGAGCAGAAACCACAGCAAAGAAGAAGGCAAAAATAACAACCAGCAGAGACCCAACCGGTCCAATAGAAATCATAGGCAATAACCACGCAAGAAGGAATACAAAAACTGCTGCCCCAATAACCCAAATAATCGGCGCATCTATATCTGTACGTTTATCGCTGACAGTTCCTTTACCCAGACCACCCATTGCTGATTTGAATGAGCGGCCAATGGTGGGCAATGATCTGCCTAAACTGATAAATCCACCGGCAGCGACAGCTCCTGCCCCCACGTATCTGATATAATTGCTCCAGATCGCTGAAGCACTCATTTTCGAGATTAATGTCGTGGAAGGGAACAAGGGGGTAGTCAGCCCTGCACCTACGTATTTAATCAAAGGAATTAACCCGAACCAGGCCACCAGTGCACCGGCAAACATATAGAGTGCAGCTTCAATCCCGATGATAAAACCAACCCCGGCAAGTGATGCCAATGTATCGACACCAAAGACGGTACTCTGCAAGGATTTAATCGTCCATTGTGGTTCTTCCATCCAAAGAGCAAAACCACCGGAGAAGAGTTTATAACCACCGCCATACAACAAACCTGTCAGTACTGTCTTAAATCCGGTACCGCCGGAACTACCTGTAGCAAGGATTTCAGCGGCTGCCATACTTTCAGGAAAGATAAGCTTCCCGTGTTCTTCCACTGTCAGATATTTACGCAAGGGAACAACAAAGAAAATACCGATTAATCCCCCGAGCAGTGTAGCAACGACAATTGTTGATAATTTTAACTCCAGCCCCCAGATGATAATCGCCGGCAACGTAAAAATTATTCCGCCCGCCAAGGCCTCACCCATAGCGGCGATGGATTGAATCATATTAGCCTCTAAGACATTGTTGTGTTTAAAGAGTCCTTTAAGTATTCCGGTAGCCAAGACCGCCGAAGGAATCCCAGCGGCAATTGTCATTCCTACCTTAAGTCCGAGATATGTATTGGCGGCAGCAAAGAGTGCGGCAAATAAAACACCCATTACTAACGACACTACAGTGACCTCAGGCATGGCTTCACTAGCGGGTATATACGGAATATAATCCTCTCCGTTGACTCCACCGTAAGCCGAATGATCCAGACCTCTCTTTTCCATTCACATTACCTCCTGGATTAAATTTAAATATTTCGACATCATTTTATAGTATTCTGCATTTTGTGTACAAATATCAAATTATTTATGCGACACCGTTTATATTCACTTCTTTCATGATTTAGAGCTATTAATTACTTCATACCCATTGTTTCAAAATCTGCAAAAGCAGAAATGTCCTCCAGGAGCGGACATTTTGTGTTATTGTCCACGTAAGGAGAACATTGAATAGTATTAGTACAGAATATGACTTTTCTAGGAGATCCAGCCCCTTCTCTTCTAATTCAAATTAGTGTACACAACTTATAATAAGGCTTATTCTAAAAACCATCACTGCAGCTCTTCTGTATCTTTAATCGTATTTTCTTCGTCTTCGCCTTATCTTCTTCCATAAACCTTCAAATAATCCTACAAAATCAATACCGAATTGATTATTTACATTCATAAGAATTCTTATGACAAACGTACTCATTAGCAAAGCGATTACTAACTTTATAATATCATTCATGTAAATGTATCCTCCTTGGAGGCCGGCCACTGCTCAAAATACTTGTCTGCAATCCGCTAGTTCTGCTCTGAGATGACAAACCCCATTAGGACAGCCCCTAATGATATGTACTGGTTCTCTCCTAATACAATAATCGTTTCCACTCCATTCATTGGAAATATATAAACTTTACCTTATTATCTGAGAGGGCAAAAAAATGTTCAGCAATTTATTGCCGAACATTTTTATACTATCAAAAAATATGACCTTCTCTTAAATACTGCAAGAAAGGCTAATCCGTGCAAAGGCACTGTCTTCGCACGGATTAGCTCTAACTTACTGAAAATTTGACTTGCTCAGGATCTTGACCTATTACCGAAGGACTTGCAGTATACTGCCGAAGGTTATACTTTCTGACAGTATAAACATTCATGAACCTTTTCGTTTTCATAGTAGAATGAAAATGCATTTTCGTAAGAAAAAAAGCTGTCTCCTAAATATCTTGGAGACAGACCTTTTAAATAATTATAATGTTACCTTTACCGTAGGGTTTCTAATCGTCTATTCCGCGAGCAATTTTAGCTATTTCTAAGGCGTCTTCCTGATAAATACTTGCCAATAACCACTTTTCATCCTGCCAGATAAACTTCCAAAATTCTGTAAAGTAAAGTCTGTGATTATCGTTTCCTGATATCAGTTTTCCTGAGTTGTCGACAGTATAATCAATTAAACTCGCAAAAACCATGACGATAAAATACTGTGATCCTTCATCCAAATGACTCTGGATAAACTCAATATCCCCAGTGTTCAAAATGGGTTCTTTTATTATATTACGCTCTCCGCGCGCTTTCATACCTTGCAGATCTGCTTGATACTTGTCATTCAATGTCGTTATTAGATACTCTTCAGATTGAGAAAGGTCCTGGCGGCTCCAACTATCTTGCAGCCAAAAGAAAACTTGTCGTACCCTTCCGATAAGGAAGTCCCGATCCCAACGAGGAAACGTTTCAGCTAAATAGCTCATATTCTCGCGCGTATAGTTAATAGCTTTACCAAAGCGCTGAAGATTTTCCGAATTTGAAATCGGTCGGCCATTTATATCCACAGAGGTTTCCCTTGAGCGGCCGTCATTATCCGTCGATCCGGAGTTTGTCGCAGACGGGAATCGATCATTACGCCTCCACTTCCGTCTATCTTGGTTCCCTGCATTAAAGTATCGCCACGCTATATACAGGATAATGAGGAAAAGTATTACTCCTGATCCCCCATAGCCCCCGCCCCCGAAGAAGAAAGGAATAGGAAAGAAACCGCCAAGTCCTCCGCCTCCGAAATGGCTGCCTCCCGAAAAAGATCCTCCACTACCAAGGCTGCCCCCCGAGCTATGACCCAAGCTTCCGCCTACACCACCGCCGCCGCGCGCTAAGGCTAGTGATACTTGACTTCCCAAGAGAATGAGTGTCGTTAGAATTACCGCTGTACGTTTTGTCCTAAAATTCATGCCAATCACCAATCCTAAGCATCTCTGTTCGAAACCTTGTGATGAAGATCCGTTGTATTCAACGGAGAACCTAATTCTTATTTAACTCAATTTTATTTCCTTCTTTAAGCCTGGCTAACTCATCTTCAATTTCAGAATTAACTTTGCCCGTTTCGAGTTCTGCCAATTGATCTTCGATTGTTTTCGTGTGTACCATTGTTCCGGACGCCTTGGCTTCCGCCTCCATGCGCTCGACGCGATCTTTCATTCGATCAAAATCATCTAACGGGTCATGAGAGGAGAGTCCTGATACAGCTTCATTGGCCTTTTTCATAGTTTCCGCCCGCCGTTGACGCATCACAAGATCATTACGCTCCATCTTTGCCTTTTCCAGTTTCTCCGAAAGCAAACGAAGATTTCCCTGAAGTTCTTCAACCGATTTACTCTGTTCTATAAGTTGAGACTCATAATCGCTCTTACTGATCTCAGCCTGTTTTTTATATGTTAAGGCAGTCCTCGCCAAATCATCCTTTCCCTGCTGTACGGCAAGTGCGGCCTGTTCGCTGCGCACTTTAATTTCCTTATTCAAGCCTTCAATGCGTTCCTCAAGTTGAATTTTATCAGCTAGTGAACGGTTGACTTGAACTTGAAAATTACGGACTTCCTCCGTTGCTCGTTCTACATAAAGATTTAACATTTTTTCCGGATCTTCAGCCTTTGATATAAGATCCATAGTATTTGCCTGAAGCAGATCTTTTACTTTACTAAATAACCCCATAGCTTCCAAGCTCCTTTCAGATAGTGATATTAACCAATAAATTGATCGATTAAACCCTTACGTCACGTTATCTTCATCAAAAACATTTACTGAAGCAGAACCATTATTTTTCTTCAACCCGCCCAGACCGGAAATAACATCCTTGATGTCTATGCCGGTTAAAGTTTCCACAAGATCGGGAACCTGGGCAATCATATTCGTGACATCGCGAGTGACTTTCTGCATCCCAGAATTGTCCCCGCCTGTGGATACAACCGTAATCTTATCGATGTTTTCAAGAGGTGCAGTGACAGCTTTAGCGAGGTCAGGCAAGCCGGCAAGTAATTTGTCTAAGATGGCCGCTTCTGAGTAATTAGCAAATGCTTCTGCTTTAGCTTGAATAGCCTCAGCTTCAGCAAGACCTTTGGAACGAATAATATCCGCTTCGGCAGTACCGATAGATTTAGTAGCTTCGGCCTTTGCTTCGCTTTCCATCTTGATGTTAAGGGCAGTGGCCTCAGCCTTTGCTTTATTCTCGATTACAGTAACCTGAGCATTAGCCTCAGCCTGAGCTTGCTGCTTAATTTTCACAGCCTGAGCTTCGGCTTCCGCAGGTTTAATGACATTAGCTTCCAATTCTTTTTGTTTACGATTAATCTCAGCTTCGGCGACGGCAGTTTCACCCTGACGTTCAATCTCTTTAACAGTCCACTGCTTCTTGGTCAAATCCTGCTGCAGTTCGGCATCGCGCAGTTTATAAGCATTTTCCTTATCAGCCTGTGCCTTTTGCACTTCAGCATCATATTGAGCTCTTTTCAAATTCAAATCTTTCATATTCTCTGCTTGTTGTGTCTCAGACTGAGTCTGAGCTTCTACAGTCTTTTGCTGCGCCTCTGCCCTGGCAATGGCTGCGTCCCGCTCTGCTGCTGCTTTCTGGATTTCACTTTCTTTGAAGGCCGTAGCCTTAGCTATCTCGGCCTCCTTAAGTACACGGGCGATCTCTGGTTTACCCATATTTTCAATATACTGATTTCGATCTTTGACACTCTTAATAGTAAATGAACGAACTTCAAGCCCCATCTTCGATAACTCGCCCTGACAGGTCTCAAGCATCTTTGTTTGAACCATATCCGGTTCCTTAACAATTTGCTCTACTGTTAACTGGCCGATAATACTGCGAAGGTGACCCTCCATGACCTGTTTAATCATAATCTCTTGAGCTTCATCACTCTTGGACAAAAACTGAACTGCCGCTGTTTTAATTGCCTCTGAGGTATCAATAATCTTAATTTGTGACACCGCTTCAATGGTTACCGCAACTCCCTGATTCGTATATAAATCATTAGCCGGAGCAATATCAAAGGACATCAAGGCTAAAGATATACGCTTGCAGGTTTGCACAAGCGGCCAGACGACACGACCGCCCCCTGTAACAACATTAGAACCACCCATACCAAAGACAATAAGAGCTTCATCAGGGCCCGCTTTCTGAAACATGCGAGCAAGAATACTTAAGATAAGCACCAAACCTACAACCGCTACCGCTACAACGATAAGAATACTCGAAAAAAACATCTGATTTACCCCTCTCTAATTCTTTTGCCTACCAAATGAATCAGCTGAAGTTACGTAGGCTACTCCCCTTTCTACTTTAACTATTACCACACTTTCGCCTTTATTTATTTGACCCCCGTCAAATGCTTTTGCCCTGATAATTCTATCTGTACCCTGTAAAAGATACATAATCTCACCCATTGAATCCTGGGATATTTTAGTTATAACTAAACCGGTTATCCCCACCACATCGTTATCCTTTATGTCTAAATAAGCGGTCTGATTCCTGAGCATCACTGTTATTACTGCTCGAACTACCCACCAAAATGCTATACCTCCGACTATGGCAAGAGGAAGTGTGAGTAAAAGTCTATTAAAAACTTGAAAGCCTACAAGACCACCTGCCCCAAAACCAAGCAGAAAAGCAAAGATAGCCTGGATATTTAATATTGGAGCGGTATAGACTGACGCCCCTTCATTAGCTATGTTGCTGTTATTAGTTGATTGCATATTAGCATGCGTCAAATGCCCCATACTATGGGAATCACCGAATTGTGCATGACCGACATGAGACATATGCCCGCCATGTCCTCCAAAAGCTATGCCTAACACACTGAGGATAAAGCCCACTGTTAAACAAATTATGTAAATACCCTCCAGAAAATTGACGCTTGAACTAAATATCGTCATAAGAATCACTTCCTAAGATTAATAGAAAAAATATCGTTACTACAGAATATGCAGCTATTTACCCAAAATAAGTTTAGCCATAGTAAAAATATTTAGGAGCTTCGATTTGGGTTTAAAAATTCTCCATTTCTATTCATTATTATTCCACCATTTTACTAAAGTTCCTGCATAAAGAAATCATAAAACTCGAAATAACACTCAACGAAACGCCCCATCCGGACGCCACACCCGTACTATGCTTTAATCAGTGCAACTACCCTTCCCTTTCGCTTGAGGCTTGGCCAGCCAAGCTTTCTTTATGATATAATGACCTTAACTATACAATTCTAAAGGATTTAATGGAGGAAATTAGAGCATGAAAAAAGTGGTCGCTTTTACGGGAAGCCCACATTCAGCTCAAATGAAACTATTATGGGATAGACTCTGCGGTTTGTTCGATGAAAACCACAAGCCCCGGTACGATGTTAAAAACCTGATCATGGTGTACTCTCAAGGAAATCCAAATGCACAGGCTTTTCAGATATCCTTTCAAACAAATGAGGCAATGCTTAAGATGTTTGGTTTAAATGTCGTTAAGACTATTCTTCAAACGGGCGGCAGAGAATCCAACACCGCAGCTAATAATAAAGAACTTTTATTAGAAGCCTATGAAGCAGGAAAAGCAATCTAGTCAACCTGTCTTACTAAGCTTCGCTGCCATTAGTACCACAAGAACTTACAAATAATCCTCACCTTGAATAAAGGCGAGGATTATTTGTAAGCAATCATAACTAAGTTATCATCGAAAGAAATCAATATACCTTCCGGTTCCTTGCATTAATGCTAGGAATTGTTTTTCGTTTGATCATAGTTGCCAAAAACCCATTGATAAAGCCCTGCATTAATCAATTGCAAGCCTGCAGTTAATACCAAAGGTAAGGCTAAAAGACCTGTTTCAAACATGTATCCTGATATAGCAGGGCCAATAGCTGAAGGCAGTCTCATAGACAGGGCATTAATACTTGTGGCCAGACCCCTTCGCTTATCGCGGGTCAAACTGGCACTTAAGGCCGATCTGCTGCCTTGTGTACCACGATTAATTGCGTTTCTAATGACATAGATAAATGAAGCTAAGCTAAAATTCGGCATAAAGGGCAGTGCCACCATTAAAATAGAACCAATCACTCTCATCCAAGTTACTGACTTTACCATACCATACCTTTCAGCTAAAAACCCATTGATTATCGAGAAAATCCCAGTCAGCAAAAAAGACAGCGAAAGTGTTACACCAATCGCTTCTGTTCCAACATGATACCTTAGACTGAACCAATAGGCCATCATCGGGCCAGTTAACCCAACAGCAATACCATTAATTGTATTAATTAGGGCAAATTTAAACATGGCTATATTTTCCTGACGAAGGATATTAGTTTCACTGGTTTGGGTTATTTTTTCATTCTCAATTTTACTTTTTGCCGGACTATCCGAAACATCTTTTGTTTCTTTAGTATTAATCAAAACAACTGCACATAGCAAAGAGAATATCGCCACCAAGATAAAAATCGGCCGGTAGGCCAACAGTGGGCTGCTTACATGCATCAGGCCCGGTAAACCGCCGATAGCTGCTCCCAGAGCCATCCCTATAAAACCAATGGCATTATTTATGCTAAATACTTTTCCGCGCTGGGATTGTTTTACACAACGAGCCAGCCAGGCCTGTTCCGCAGGACTGAAAGGACCGGCTGCACCACTCTGACCCCGACCGAACCCGACAACTACAATAGCTAAAACAAGTACAATCGCTTTAGTCGTAAAACAAGAGGCAACGGCTGCTGTCATAGTCAATAGTTCAAATATCAGCAAAAATGGCTTTCTTCCTAACTTATCACTGATGATACCAACAAATAAGATTAAGATTGCTCCGAACAAACCGGCCGCCGATGTTACACCACCGATCATAGTACCGCTCCAATGAAGTGCCGCTAAATAAAGGGTAATATCTACGACCATAGCTCCTTGCCCAATACTTCGCAATCCCCTTACAAGCATTAATCTTTTTGCTACGCTGTGAATTTCAGTACTATCCATAATATATAAACTCCTCTTATTATATTTCCTTGACGGCCTCAATAAATTTTGATGGAGACATCCTGCACTGCTGTTTTCCAAACAAGATCTTCCGGATACCCACCGCTTTATTCTCGTCCGTGTGGATTATACTCTCTTAATATTATCTATCTCTTTCAGATAAAATTGCTTCGTAATCAATTATAACGAATGTTAGTTGCGATAGAAACTAAATTTTTAAGCAAATCTACCAGCGTATATCATCGAAGAATGAACTCTGAATAATCATTGGATCGTAGTAATATGCTCGAAAAATAATAAGAAGCAATGTTTGTTTGATTAATGTATCAAAAGCTGCCAATGGGAATCTTGAAAACATACATTAATAAACATGCTGCAATAAATGATAATCCCCAAGCCCATCCCGGTTTAATTTGATGGATAATTAATAAAGAGAACATGAAAACGTTAAATAATACAGAATAGATAAACCGCCAGCCATTATAATAGCTAAAATGACCGGCCCTAACAGCAGCAAATTCTATACTTGAAAAGATGAGTACCCATAGGAAAACATAGAGAATCTTTAGTATAATCCCTTTTGCTGGATAGAATGAAAAGAATAGGAGAAGAAAACAAGGAAACATCACTAAGGACATCAGGATCTCTGCTAGAGGACGTGCCATCATAGGTGTAGAAAATGCCCAAAGGGGCTTTAACCGAGTAAGATGTAAATAAACAAAGTTTCCGAGAGCCCAGAAAAGAAAAGTTGGATAATAGAGTCTCCAGTTTTTGACTTTCCCCCACTTGATTGTTGCAACAATAACAACAACAGTTAATATAAGATCCATATTTTGGTCTCCTATATCTCAGCTTTATCATATTTCACAGTATTATACTTGCTTAATTAATTTATTCTTATACAAGACCACAGACACCTACTCCGCTCATATTAATCCTCAAAAGGTCGCAATTCAAGTCAAACAGAATGCCACGACCGACCTCCTATTCTAAAGTAATAAAACCTTCGCCAAAAATTAAACATGGCAAAGGCATAATAAAACTTTTATTTTCGAGTTTAGACTAAATTTAACCATTTAATTAAACGCAATCATTTCTCTTAAGCGCGAACCGCCTTTCCAGCTCTAATTCGTGGATTCTTCATGTGTTTCTTAATTTCCACAAGGATTTGGCTGGCATTAAAGATTGAAGAATAAGTTCCACTGACTACCCCAATTAGCATTGCTAAGGAAAAGACCCTTGTTGAATCGCCGCCTAAAATAAAGACCGACGGCAACCAAAACATCATGTAGCAAGGCTATAATCCCAGATATGGCAAACACAAATTGAACCTAACGGATATATAAGCTATCATAAGACCCACGGCAATTCGTCAACCAATTAAAGGGACCGTCACATAAAGACGGTCCCTCTAACTATAGTGTGGTTATCTCTGTATATTAATAGAAAGTTTTTAATTTGATAATTGCTCATGATGACGGATGTTGCGCGAAAGGTTATTTATTACTTCGGCGCCAAATCTTGAGCTTCTTTGCCTCATCGATCAATTCTTCTCTAAAATCAGGATGGGCAATTGAAATCAAAGCTTCCGCCCGCTGCCAAGTCGACAACCCTTTAAGATTAATCATTCCATACTCCGTGACGATATAATGAACGGTCGTCCTGGTATCTGTAACCACAGCACCCAAAGTCAGAAGCCCTTTAATGCGAGACTTGATTTGTCCCTGTTTATCCTTATAAGTGGAGGGCAAACAGATAAAACTTTTGCCTCCCTTCGAGTAATAAGCTGCTTCCACAAAATCAAGCTGACCGCCAGAACCACTTATCATATTGACGCCGGCCGATTCAGAGCAAACTTGGCCCGTCAAGTCGATCTCCAGACAACTGTTGATAGAAATTAGGTTGTTGTTGCGCGAAGCATTGCAAGGATGATTCGTGTAATCCACAGGATAGGCCGCCAAAACCTGATTATTTTTCATGAAATCATAAAGTTTCTGTGTTCCTGCTGCGAAAGAAAAAGTGATTCTGCCCTTGTCCAACTGTTTACACGTCCCATTGACCTTCCCGGCTGAAACCATATCTACAAACCCGTCGACTAACATTTCTGTGTGAATCCCTAAGTTCTTTAGATCCGATTCAGCAATCATTTGCCCTAAGGCATTCGGCATACCCCCAATTCCCAACTGAATACAGGCACCGTCCATAATTTCAGGCATTACGTAAGCAGCAATTATTTTGTCCTTCTCAGAGGGAGGGGCTGACGGTAATTCAGGTAATCCTCTATGGCCTCCTTCGACAATATAATCTACTTGTGAAATATGAACCACATGGTCATATCCGCCATGTACACTGGGCATATCTTCATTAACTTCAACAATGACAACCCTTGCTTTTTCAATGGCTGCCGCATAGTGAGAAATTGTAACACCAAAACTAAAATACCCATGTTCATCCATTGGAGCGACTTGAATTGCTACCACATCTGTCTGCAAATTCTCGCGGAGCCATCGAGGCACCTCAGAATATTTGATAGGGATGTAATATGCCTGACCGTTTTGTACCAATTTTCGTTCACGGCCACTAAGGTGCCAACTATTCCAAGTGAAATGTTCTCCCAATGGGTCACTGTCCAGAATAGCTGACGGCTTTAGCAGAACCGCCGCACGAATATTTACATCATGCAGTTCTTCCTTACGTCTGGCTAAGGCTTCGTCTAACAAGCAGGCCATATTTGCCGCCCAGCTAAACTCAACCCAATCTCCGCTGCGTACCACTTTTACGGCTTCATCGGCAGAAACACACTTTTTACGATACTCATCAATATACATAATACACTCCTTGCCTTTTTACTTCACACCTTGTTCATAACTCCATTGGTGATAGTCTTCCCGACAAGCTTTAATCTTAAGCTATGGCTGAATGAGTTCTTTTCTTCTGAAAGGCGTCTGCCCTAGTTGGAGAACTTAATTCTGAAAATACCAAACCCCCTTCCGATTAGAGAATAATAGTTTTATTATATTGAATATTCAGTTATTTATAATTATACTACAATTTGATCTTTTCGTCGTTATAGGCAGCTATATTCGATGATGAAAATCAAAAGAACTTTACCGACAACCCATCTTTCTGGAAATGACCATGCGTAAAATTTCCGATGTTCCTTCCCCAATTTCCAGCAGCTTAGCATCACGCAGATATCTTTCGACGTGATAGTCTTTCATATAGCCATAGCCGCCGTGAATTTGAATAGCCTCCAACGAGTTCTTAACTGCAGTTTCAGAGGAATGCAGTTTGCCCATAGCTGATTCTTGCCCAAAAGGCAGGTTGGCATCTTTAAGGCTTGCCGCCCGCAATATCATCAGACGTGACAGTTCCGTTTGGGTCAGCATATCTGCCAGTTTAAACTGGATGGCTTGAAAACTACTTAATGTCTTCCCAAATTGCTTGCGCTCCATAGAATACTTCAAGGCCTTATCAAGAGCCCCTTGAGCAATGCCTACTCCCATTGCTCCAATACTGATCCTGCCGCCATCCAAGATTTGCATAAATTGACGAAAACCATTGTTTAACTCACCTAAGAGATTTTCGGCCGGAATTTCTACATCCTCAAACACAAGCTCCGTAGTATTGGAGGCACAAAGGCCCATTTTCTCATAAGGAGTGTTAATCTGGAATCCTGGAGTACCCGGCTCAACTAAAAAGGAGCTTATCCCACGGGTTCCCTTTCCAGGATCGGTAACCGCTGTTACGGTAACAACTCCCGAATAGCTTGCATTGGTAATAAAACATTTCGAGCCGTTAAGAACCCAACCCTTATCCGTTTTACGTGCTTTTGTCTTCGTACCGCCCGAGTCAGAGCCCGCTCCAGGCTCAGTTAAACCAAAGGCAGCCAAATATTTGCCGCTAAATAAGGAGGGCAAGTATTTGGCTTTTTGTTCAGAGTTCCCAAAATAGTAAATCGGACTTATCCCCAGGGAAAGTAACGCCGCATAGGTAATCCCAGTGGAGGCACATACTCGAGTTATTTCCTCAACAGCCAAAGCATAACTAACTGTGTCTCCACCGGTCCCTCCTACGGCTTCAGAAAATGGCAAACCTAAAAGTCCCAGCTCACCCATCCTTTTAACTATTTCCATTGGAAATTCACCGGTCCGGTCACGTTCCTCTGCCCCAGGCTCGACAACCTCATCTGCAAAGGAACGAACCATTGTACGTATTGACTTTTGATCTTCAGTTAAACCAAACATACCTCTTCCTCCTTTTTTTACCTTATTAGGAGGGACACATCTTCGGAACTACTCCGTATATACAGAAAAAAGAACTTAGCGGCATCTGGCTGGTTCGGTTTTCTATGAATGGAAAGTCATTGTAACACGAGTTTATACTTTCCGATAATATTCCGTAATATAAAGAAAATTTGGCTGGCGCAGGCAGTTGCGTAGTTGCACTTCTACCAGAGAACGAAGACACTGTCTTCGCACGTATTAAGCCTTCTTGCGGTATACAACCGAAGGTTATACTTTCTGGTAGTATTAGAAAAGCATATCGCGCTAGGTACTCGACCATTATTGAAGTAAAGGGAGTATCTGCCCGAAAATCCGTCCTCTGAAATGACACGTTTCATTAGCCTGTACTTTCACTGTCAAGTTAATCCTTTTACATCCAACGCTCGATGAAATCCGTATGAACCTCACCTCTAATGTAGGCAGGATTAGTAATGACTTTTAAATGAAAGGGAATTGTTGTTGGAACCCCCTCAATTTTATACTCTTTTAAAGCCCTTTCTAATCTTTGAATAGCTTCATGCCGGTTTGCTCCCCAGACGATGAGCTTACCAATTAGGGAATCGTAATAAGGGGAAAGACAATATCCCTCACAAGCAGAACTATCGACGCGAACTCCGGTACCCTGAGGCTCTCGGTAAATCCCGATAGTGCCGGGGGAAGGCATGAAGTTCTTTTCCGTATTCTCGGCATTGATTCTGCATTCGATGGCCCAACCGGAAATCCGAATATCCTCCTGCCGAAAGCCTAATGATTTCCCCGCCGCTATCCGTATTTGTTCTTTCACCAAGTCAATTCCCGTCACAAGTTCAGTCACGGGGTGCTCCACTTGAATTCTGGTATTCATTTCTATGAAGTAAAACCTACCGCTCTGATCTAGGATAAACTCGACAGTCCCGGCACTGGAATAACCAACCGACTTCGCTGCCTCAACAGCAGCCAATCCCATTTCTGCCCGAAGCTCCGGTGTTAAGGTACTGGCAGGAGCTTCTTCCAGCAATTTCTGATTGCGCCTCTGCAGCGAACAATCTCGTTCGCCTAAATGGACGATATTCCCATGCTTATCTCCAAGAATTTGAAATTCGATATGACGCACTGTCTCCATATATTTTTCCAAATATATTTCCGGATTCCCGAAAAACATTTGGGCTTCCTTTTGAGCGTTCTGAACTGCTTGGTTTAGCTCCGCAACATTTTGGGCAATACGCATCCCTCTGCCACCGCCGCCGGCAGAGGCTTTAATCAGCAACGGATATCCAATCTCCTCACCTAAAGCTTCAGCCGTTTCCTCATCCAGCATCACTGCCTGTGAACCTGGTACCACAGGGACTCCAGCCTCAATCATTTTCTGACGTGCTTTTGCTTTATCTCCCATAATTTCAATGGCTTCCGGCGGGGGGCCAATAAAAGTCAAGCCGCTTGATTCGCAAATTCTGGCAAAGCCGGCGTTTTCGGATAGAAAACCATACCCAGGATGAATAGCATCTGCTCTGGTTTGTTCTGCAGCTCTAATGATATTTGAGACATTGAGGTAACTCTTTAAACTCGAGGCAGGTCCAATCAGCACCGACTCATCAGCCATTTTTACATGCAGAGCGTCCCGATCGGCTTCGGAAAATACGGCCACCGTTTGAATACCCATTTCTTTACACGCCCGGATTACGCGTACAGCGATTTCCCCGCGATTAGCCACAAGGATTTTCTTAAACATAACGTCTCCCCTTCAGCTTTATGTCTTGAGTATGCAGTAAGCACCCTACCAAGCGGAAACCTTAATCCTCCAGTTCAAACAATACTTGCCCTTCCTGAACAAACTCTTCTAATTGACAGTTAACCTTCGTTACAGTACCCGTGGCTTCAGACTTTATATCTATCAACATCTTCATCGATTCGACAACCGCCACCACATCTCCTGACTTCAACTTGGTTCCTTCAGCGACTAGGATATTATTAATTAGTCCGCTCATACTCGACAGAATTTTCATCGTTACAAATCATTCCTTTCACTGCGCTCAAGTCACAAACAGCATGAAAATATTAAACTTTAGCCTTTGTCCTGCGTTTGGACTTCAACTGCTGTTAAATTCCTTTGAAGTTTGCCGGACGCTTTTCTAGAAATGAGTTAATACCCTCTTTCAAATCCTTGCTTGTAAAGGCTATTATTCGGTAAACCCCCATGGTTTCCACCATTTTGTCAAAATCGACCTCTCGATTAAAATTATGAATCTTTAAGGCTAGATCAACAGACAGCGAACTTAGTCGAGCAAACCTCTCCCCATACGCCCAGAGAGTACTCTCCAAGTCCGCCAAGGGAACAACCTTATTGACAAGACCAAACTCTAAGGCCTGGACTGCATTAAATCTTTCGGCAGTCAACATGAGTTCTAGCGCCTTCTTACTTCCCAGGGCCTCTCTAATGAAGGGATAAATCACAAAGGGAGCTAAGCCAAGATTGATTTCTGTAAGCCTGAACACGGCATTATCTGCGGCCACCGCCAAATGTGCAGCAGCCACTAATCCTACTCCCCCACCGTATGCGGAACCGTTGACCCCAATAATCAGAGGCTTGTGCAAGGCATTGATACTCTTATAAAGGTCTAAACTGTTTCTTAAGCGCAAATAATGTTGGGCCGGTGAGAGTTCTGTATCCTTCTCAAATGCTTTTAGATCGGCACCTGCTGAAAAAACCTCTCCCACCGCTGTTAATAAAATAACTTTAACCTCATCCCGTTCATTTAAATATCTTAAGAGGGCTACCAATTCATCGTTCAACTCATCCGTGAAGCAGTTTCTTTGCCTAGGATTGTTAAGCTTTATAAAACCGATACCTTCTTTTTCTTCATAAATAAGGTAGTTATAATCCATAGTCTCACTCCTCGTATAATTAATTTAGTTCCTGCCCCACGAGTCCAAAAAACTAATGGAACGTGGGG
>JGI2924J29684_1077702_pt1 | contig 21102 bp, 19 predicted proteins | sample BenlonsequencITS_FD_29684 | JGI IMG/M metagenome (IMG submission 29684)
GCGTCCTTTCGTAAAGCTTCCTGGTCCGAGGCTCTCGACCTAATTGCGGAGAAACTCACAGAGGTTAAGGCAAAAAAAGGCGTGCATTCGATCATCCGTCTAGGAGGTTCGGGCTCTTGCAGGGGGGCTCTGCACCATACTGCGCGCCTTACCAGCCGCTTTTTATCTCTTTTCGGAGGCTACACCGATACTGCAGGCAATTACAGTAGCGAGGCTAGTGATTTTGTCAAACCCTTTATGTATGGAACCGATCGTGTGGGAATTGACGTTGAATCGTTGGAGGATGCCAGGGCCATTGTGCTCTGGGGCTTTAATCCTTTCTATACCCGATTCGGCTCTGAAACTCAGCAGTTTCTTCTTGCGCTTTCAAAGCGAGGTATTCCCTTTATTGTCATCGATCCGAGGCGGACGGCATCGGTGAGGAAGCTTGGTGCAAAATGGTTTCCAATAAGACCGGGAAGCGATGGCGTGCTTTTGTCGGCATTAATCCATCATCTGGCATGCGGAGATGCCCGCGATCGTTTCGACCGGAGTCTGCTGGAGCGTTATACTGTCGGTTTCGATCGTTTGGAGGCGCATCTTTCCGGAGCAGTCGACGGTGTTGTCAGAGATATTGAGTGGGCGGCCCCCTTGTGCGGGCTTTCCACCGATGATATCCGCTTTCTTGCCGATTTTTTTGCCGATACTAAGCCTCTTGCCTTGCTATCTGGACTCTCGGTGCAAAGGACTCTTGGCGGCGAGGAGGCGGACCGTCTTGCCGGGATACTTCAGCTTGTTTCCGGAAATGCCTGGCTTCCGGGGGGGAATCTTGGGTGTGGCCAATGGAATATGCTTCCAAAGCCGCGATGTGGGAAGATCTCGGTTCCTCAAACGGGGGATGTTGTTTCCGTTCCTGTCTATCTTTGGCCCGATGCGATACTTGAGGGAAGAGCCGGAGGCTTTCCCTCTTCTCCTTCTTTTATCTACTGTGTGGGGGGAAACTATCTGGGCCAGGGAAGTGACCTTAACAAAAGTCGTAGGGCCTTTGATAAGGCGGAGTTTTCCGTGGTTCATGACTATTTTCTCACGGAAACTGCCTCCTGGGCGGATATCGTCTTGCCGGCAACCACGTTTCTGGAGCGGGAAGATATCTGTTTTGTTCCGGGAAATTATCTGTTTTATTCGGCTCAGGCGGTTCCTCCCCAAGGTGAGGCAAAAAACGATTATGAGATTTTTTCACTTTTGGCCGAACGTTTGGGCTTTGCCGAAGAATTCACCGCCGGCTTGAGCGAGGCTCAATGGATCGAGAAGTTCCTTGATGAAAGCGTTGTAGATGATCAAAAGGCGTTTCGTGACTGCGGTATCTGGTTCGGGAAGGAGCACCGGCGTCGTACTCTTGCTGGTTTCTTTGCCGATCCCGAGGGCAAGAAATTGTCGACTCCTTCCGGAAAGATCGAGATTGTTTCTCAGGCCTATGAGGCCGCAGGAGGACCGCTTTGGCCCGTCGCGCACATTCCCGAGCCCCCTGACGGTTATCCTCTTATGTTGATTACCCCCCATGAGAGGTATCGCACTCACAGTCAATTTGATAATCTCTCCGTTTTCCGTCGGCTCTGTTTTGATAAGATGATGATGCACCCGGAGGATGCGCTTTTGCGTGGGATAGGAGAAGGGGATAAGGTTGTGGTGAAAAATGAGGTCGGCTCCATGGTGATGCAGGTGGCGATCAGCAATGATATTGCCCGGGGGGTAGTTTCGGCCAATCAGGGTACCTGGCCGCGGATTGACGCTGAATCAGGGCTTCCGACGGGAAATGTCAACGTTTTGACCTCAACCGAGCCGACCCTACCGAGCCGAGGCTCGAGAACCCATTCCGTCTTTGTCGAGGTTTCACCCTGGCTCCCTGATTAAGCTATTCGTTCTATCATCTCGGCCAGTAGTTTTCTGTCGATGGGCTTGGACAGATAGCCATTGCATCCTGCCTCGATAAATCGTTCTTCATCGCCCTTCATTGCACTGGCTGTTAGGGCAATAACGGGCAGATCGGAGAGTGCCGGACTTTTTCGTATGTTCTCGATGGTTTCCAGCCCGTCCATAACCGGCATATGCATATCGAGAAGCAGCAGATCAAATTTTTCTTTTTCTAAAAGCGTGATGGCCTCCAGACCGTTGCCGACCACGATACAGTGATGACCCATGCTTCGGATTAATAGTTTCATCAACTCTTGGTTCAAACCGTTGTCTTCGGCTACCAAAATCGTTTTGGGAGATGAAGGGGATGAGTGTACCCTCTTGTCCCCACTTACGGAGGCTTGCCGAGGGCTGGGGCCGTGTATCGCAGATGTCCTTGTTGTAGTGGGCAGCGGCAGTTCGATGGTGAAGGTCGATCCTCTTCCTGCTTTACTCTCAAGGGTGATATTTCCACCCATAAGATGAACCAATCTCCTCGTAATTGATAGCCCAAGCCCTGTACCGCTGAATTTGCGTTTGGCAGAGCCGTCCAGCTGTTCGAAGGGGTGAAAAATCTGTTTGCGGGATTCTTCCGGGATACCTATTCCCGTATCGGAGACGCTGAAGCGCATGATCCCTGTGTTTTCGTAATGGGCCCGAAGGGATACAGAACCCACTTCGGTAAATTTCATGGCATTGCTTAAAAGATTCATGAGAATTTGGCGTATTCGATATTGATCCCCGAGGAGTTCGGGTAGCGGAACATCGTGCTCAACGGTAAAATCAAGACCTTTCCGCTTAGCTTCCAGGGAGAACATCCCCTTGATATTTTGAAGCAGGGCCTTAGGGTCAAACACATCAATCTCAAGATCGAGTTTGTTGGCTTCGATCTTGGAAAAATCAAGGATATCATTTATCAATTCGAGTAGATTCTTTCCGGAGTCCTTGATAAGGTGCAGATGGTCCCGTTTCTTGGCATCTTCCGTCTCATCGAGAAGCAGATCGGTAAAACCAAGGATGACATTAAGGGGGGTTCTGATTTCATGGCTCATGTTGGCCAAGAATTCACTTTTCAATCTGCTTGCCTCTTCGGCTACCTCTTTTGCCTGTTCCAGTTCCTGCTGATAAGCCAGTTCTTTCGTTATATCTTCCTTGACTGCAACGAAATTGATGATGGTTCCGGCGTCGTTCTTGATGGGGCTTATCAGGGCCTTTTCCCAGTAGGTGGAGCCGTCTTTTCGTTTATTATGAAACTTCCCTTCCCAAACATTACCCGAGCTTATTGTCTCCCATAAATTCTTGTAAACCTCCTCGGAAAGGTAGTCTGTTTTGAGTATCCTCGGATTTTGGCCAATTGCCTCTTGTCTGCCGTAGCCAGTAGACCGTTCAAAGGCCCTATTGACGAACTCCATATTGCCTTCGAGATCGGTTATGACGATGACATTGGCACTCTGCTCTACGGCTTGAGTAAGTTTCAGGATCTGCTGCTCCCGAAAACTTTGATCTGTTTGGTCGGTTAGAAGGCCGGTAATGGAGAACGGCATTCCGTGCTGGGTAACGATACGGCTTGATGTCCTGACCTGTCGGGTTTTTCCCTCTGCATTGGTTACCCTGAGAAGAGAGGTTGCCTGGCGTTCGCTTATCAGCTTATTCATTTGCTGTCGCAGATAATCGTGATCCTCTCTGTCGATCAGGTCAAATACCGATTTTCCGATGATATTTCGCGGGAAGAAACCGTAGCGTTCTGCTGCGGAGGAGATATAGACGACATTCCCTTTCAGATCGATGGTATATACCACATCATTCAGATTGTTGATGATCTCTCTTCCGTTCATCCGCTCCCGAATAAAACTCTGAAGCAGCGTTGTGTGACGACTTGCTGCCTGCAGTATCGAGGAGAAGGCTTCCGGTGAAAAGTCCGATTCTATGATTGCAAAGGCGTCTGGCGGCGGCGTTGCAGGGAATTGTTGCTTCTCTCTGAACAGAATGACCGGCGGCAGCGCTCTTCCTATGATCTGGGTAAGACCGGGAAGCTCGATATCTGCAAGAATGATAGGCGGTTCTTCCTCACTGAAGGAGGGCTCACAATAAAATTGGGGGTAAGCGATACGAAGTTGGCTTATGTTTGAGAAGGTAAGACGAGGATCGGTGCCGAGTCGACGACACATGCTGAGGGTTCTTTGTACTAATCCCTTGGCCGGATCACCTATAAGTAACACATATAACCTATTTTTCACTGTGGATAGCATAGAGAAAAACGCTTGGGAAAACAACCGGTGGAAGGTAATGGTGTTACCACTTTTTTTGAGGGAAAACGATATAAACCTTCGTTCCGTCTTTGCTTGAGATACTTAGTTTGCCGCCGAGCTGTTCGGTCAGGGTTGATATGAGGACAAATCCTAATGTCTTTCCGCTGCCCTCAGGGAAGACACCTTCAGGTAAACCCTTCCCGTTATCACTGACCGAAAGATGAAATTCTCCGTTTCGATGATGAAGGGTGATATATATTTTTCCTGATTTCGCCTCGTCGAATGCATAGCGGAGACTATTGGTGACCAATTCGTTTACGATGAGCCCAAGGGGAACGGCGATTTCAATTGGGAAGGTTGCATCGTCGATCTCCGATTCTATGGTCACGGCAGAGGCCTGGTCGTTGAATAGATAATAGCTTTCTTTCAATTCTGCCGTCAGCTCATCAATGTAATGATCGAAGGGAATGGAGCTGAGGTCTTCGGTGTTGTACAGCTGTTCATGTACCAGCGCCATAGAGTTTATCCTGTTCTTCATCTTTTCCATCGGGGTTGTACACTCTTCACAGGTTTCGATTCCTATTTGAAGATTTAGGAGACTTGTTATGATCTGCAGATTGTTTTTTACCCTGTGGTGTACCTCCTTCAGAAGCTGTTCTTTTTCCCGCAGGGAATCCTGCAGCTCAGCGGTCCGTATCGCAATCTCCGTTTCCAGATTCTGCTGATAGCGTCGGTTCTGAAGAACCAGATTCCGTTTTTCAAGGGCCCTTTGTATGCTGTAGAGGAGAACGCGCAGATCGGTTATCGGTTTTAGAATGTAATCCCAGGTACCAAGTTGAATGGCCTTCACGACATCCGAGATGTCCCCGGTTCCCGAAACAACAATGATAGGGGTATCCGGAGCCTCTTGCACAACCGTCTTAACGACCTCGTGGCCGCTTATTCCCGGCATCATGATATCCGTTATCACGACATCCGGTTCGCGGCTGTGAAAAATTTTGATTCCATCTTCCCCGTTTTCAGCTTCTATGACGATATAGCCATAATTATTCAAGAAAGCAGCTATGCTCTTTCGTACAGCCCTGCTGTCTTCCACAAGGAGGATCGTCGTCTCGTGGACTTTGGTCATACTTATATCCTAAACAAGCATTCCCCTGCCCGCAAGCCAAACAGGAGTATACTATTATACCATATGAGGGATTGTAAAATATCTGTCCCTCTGCTATTATTGGTAAGACGTATGAAGAGTGAGGTGTGATATGTCGAGGCGCCGGTCGCTTCTTTTGGAAGCAAAAGAGCTCTTTATGGACGAGCTTACACAGGGAAAGATTCCCATTCAGGGTAATAAACTTCCTTCTGAAGAAGAGCTTGCGCGTAACCTTGACGTCAGCAGGACCACCATGCGGGAACTCCTTGCTGCTCTCCATAAAGAAGGAGTGATCACGAAACGGCACGGACTGGGGAATTTCATCCATTTCAGTGCCCTTGAGCAGGGATATCGTATCGATCGGACCAGAGACTTCGGTTCATTGATAGCCCTCGGCGGTAAGCGTCCCGGCTACAGCATCTCTTCTCGATCACTTACCGATGATACGGATGAAGAAAAACTCAGGAAGGCCTTTTCCCTGCCTCTATCTGATGCAGGACGTTATGTTTCCACTCGTTGCACCTTTTTTGCCGACGGCGAAGCTGCTATCCACTGTCTGGTTTTTGTTCCTGAGAAACTTCTTACAAGTCGGCCCACGGATGTCGGAGAAGAAAATGTCTATGCGTTTTTGCGCAAATATTGCGGCCAAGAGGTGGAGCACACCCTGATCTGGTTTGAACCTACATCGTGTGATACCGACCTCTCTTCCTGCTTCGGGATCCCGGAGGGTACCCCGATCATCGAATGGAAAGAGCAATTCTACAATATCTATGATGAGGTTATCTGTTATTCGCTTACCTGGTTTCATCCTGTTTCCATGAAGCTTTCCATGCTAAGAAAAACATGGGAAGATTTTTCACTTCGTTAAGCGTTAGGAGGAGTGCATGTTCAGTATCAATCAACGGGCGGTACGGGTTGTAAAGGAGGAGATCCTTCCCCAAGCCGAAGAGCTCAATTGCCGGTGTCATATCCTTTCCAACGGAGCCACTGTTGTCGACATGGGAGTCGATGCACCTGGGGGGTATTCCGCCGCATTGCTTTTCATCAAGGCGACCATCGGCGCCATGGGGCACGCCGTTTACGGACGCTTTCGGGAAGATGGGCTTGATCTCCCCTCTATTGACGTCTATATCGACCACCCCCAGGAGGCATGCCTCTCATCTCAGTTTTCGGGATGGAAACTTCCTGCTAACGATGCACCTTCGGGTATCAATCCCATCGGATCAGGTCCTGCTAGGGCGATTGCCAGGAATGATATCTTTTCGCAGGCATGGTCCTACAAGGATAATCACCACGAAACGGTATTTGCTGCTCAAACCCAGCGCCTTCCCGACGAGGCAGTAGCAGAGGATGTTGCAGCGGCTTGCGGTGTCTCTCTCGAAAACGTCTATATCCTTGCAGCAAGGACCGGCAGCCTTGCCGGCTGTATACAGGTGTGTTCGAGAACCGTCGAGGCTTCTATTTGGCGGCTTGAACGGAAAGGCTTTGATATTTCCAAGATTATCAGCGGTATGGGGACCTGTCCCATTGCTCCGCCGATAGCCGATGAGTGTATCGCCATGGATAGGGTCAATACGGCCTTACTCTATGGTGTTACGGTACGATACGTGGTGAATTGCAAGGATGAAGAGATTGAAGCGGTAATAGATAAGGTTCCCTTTAACGCATCTCGACGTTATGGAGAGCGTTTTGCCGATATCTTTGAAGAAGGTCATCGTGATTTCTATCTTGTCGATAAGGATATTCACACGGTAGCCAGATATGAAATCGTCAACTATGCGAGCGGAAACCAGTTTTCGGCCGGAGAAATTCGGGTTGATATGCTGCGGGAATCTTTCGGACTTCGGGGATAACGAAGATGCTGGTCATCGGTGGGGATATCAATGTCGGCATCGAGGGGATAGGGGACATCTTCGACCGGCGGGATGAGGCAGCACTGATATCGCTTGCCCGAAGGCAGGTTGAGTTTGGCGCCTCTGCCGTCGGTATCAACCTTGCGGGAAGAGGCGATGAAGTAGCCGATCTCCTTTGGGCCTCTAAGATTATTCAGGCCGCATGTTCGGTTCCCCTTGCCTTTGACTGTCCCGATCTTGAGCATATCGAGGCAGGTCTCTCTGTCTACGAGGAGAAGTGGGGGGCTGCCGTTCTGAATTCCACCACCGCAGAAGCGGCGAAACTTAAAGCCTCATGCCGTCTTGCCGCCGATCGGGGGATGATCCTGATTGCTCTCCCCACCACCGGAGTGGGCCTTGAGAAATCGGGGGATCAGTTCCTTGAACTGAGTGGGCGCATCGTCGACGCCGCTCTCTCGGCAGGCCTCACCCCCTCCCGCCTCTACATCGATCCGATGCTTAAGCCTGTTGCAGTTTCTGATCTCAGTGGTTGTCAGTTTCTTGACCGGCTTCACATCGTGCGGAAAGCTTTTCCCGAGGTCGGTACGATATGCGGAATAGATAATATATCGCACGGCCTCCCTGCCAGAGCGTTGCTTTCTTCTATGTTTCTTGCAATGGCCATGGCCGAGGGGCTTAGCGGGGTCATCATGAGAAGCGGCGAGTTGCATTATGGAGCCTTGCGAGCCGGGGCTGCGCTTCTTGGATGTGATCAATTCTGCAGTACCTATATTGCCTCATGGAGAAGCGGCGCCTGGGACAACATCGTTCGGATAGAGTGAATCGTCTTTAACAAAGAGGATGGTATCGGTATAATGGGAAAAAATAGGTCTGATGATATGAGCTATGGTGCCGGAAAAGTAGCCGATAGGTGGAAGGTCGACTCTGTTCCGCTCTATGTAAAGGTAAAAGAACGCATCATTGAGATGATAGAGGATGGAGAGTTTGTCGGTAATCGGCTTCCTCCCGAAAACATGTTGTCCGAGCGCCTGAGTGTCAGCAGGGCAAGCATTAGGGAGGCCCTGGCCGCCTTGAGTCGGGAGGGTATCGTATCGAAACGGCATGGAATCGGCAATTTGATTCATCGGAGTACCCTCCGGTCTCGTATGAGGATCGACCGGTATGTGGATTTTTCTGAGATATTACGGGATGCCGGGCACCGGGTTCGGTTTGAACGTACCGCTTACCATTGGTTACCGGGGGAGGAGACCCTGTGCATTGAGGCGTGCTATATTGCAGATGAAAAACCCGCAATCATGGTAAAGGTCCTTGTTCCTTCAGAGATGCTTGCTTCCGATCCTCTTAAGGATGATTGCCTTTACAACACACTTCCTGATTTTCTCAATACCTATGCATGCGAACCTGTTTCGCATTCTCTCTGTTATTTCAAACCTGCCGCAGCATCGGATGCGACTTCCCGTCAATTAGACGTGCCGCCCGGCGCTCCGATCCTCGAGTGGAAGGAATCTTTTTACAGCATCTTTGACAAGATTCTTGCAAAAACGACCATTCACTTCAATCCGGAGATTGTGTCGTTTTCCCTCTTACGAAAATGGGAGTAATCGATGATCTACGATTGTCATTTACATCTAACCGACCCGGTCGATCTTATAGTTCGTGAGATGGATCGTTTCGGTGTGGATCGGGGCATTGTCTGCCCCTCCGGTATCGCACGCGGCGAGGAGGTCTTCGATCTGAAAGGTGCTTCGGCAATGATGGAGGCCATTGCCCGCTCTCGCGACCGTGCCGCCTCTCTCGCCTCCGAAACGGTGAGCAGGTGGAACCGTCAAAGTGCAGAGGTCATTAGAAGGCATAGCGATCGTCTTATAGGTTTTGCCAAACTTGACCTCCGTCTTCCCCAATCCCTCCTGACAAGCCTCATGGAAGAGGCCGTTGACCTGGGCTTTGTCGGTTTTGGTGAGATACTGGGTGCCGAGACCTTGTCCGAACGTTTCGCTTTTCTCCTTGCAAAATCGGCGGACTTGGGTGGTCTTCCGATATTCGTTCACGGTGATTACCCTGTTACTGCCGATGCCATTGTGCAGATTGCCTCTCTTGTTTCCTCGGTGCCTGATACTCCGGTGATTCTCGGTCATCTTGGGGGCGATTTCTGGATCACGGCAATAGAGGCGGCACGAGAAACCGCAAATCTCTATCTCGATAGTTCGGAGGTCGTCAATCTGGTGGCACTTCGCGCCGCCGCAGGAGAGGTTCCCGATAAACTTTTTTATGGAAGCGATTTTCCCTGGGAAACTATGGGAGTCGGCTTATGCAGGATCAATCAGTTGGGCCTTTCGGAAGAAAAACGTCAGGGGATTCTCTCACGGAACATAGAGAGAGTGCTCAGTGGTTCGGCCGTTGGGGATGGAGAGGCTCTATGAAGCGCCATGCCGAGGTCGTTGTGGTCGGTGCAGGGGTTGTCGGACTCTCCGTGGCCTATCATCTTGCCGTCCGGGGACGAAGGGTCCTTCTTCTGGATGCCTGCGCTCCGGGATATGGGGCATCGGGGGGGAATCTCGGCCAGATTTCGGTGATGGATCGGGAACCTGCGATTCAGCTTGCCTGGACCAATGAAACCCTTTCCCTCTACCGGAGGCTGGAAGAGGAGGAAGGACTTGATTTCGAGGCGAATTACTCCGGTGGACTCTTACTCTTTTGTTCGGCTGAACAAAAAGAACAGGGCCTGGCTCTGATGGAGCGGCAGCGGCGGCGAGGGGTTCCGATAGAGCTGGTCGAAGGTTCCGCCTTAAAGGGAATCGAACCGCATCTTGATACCGGCAGGCTCCTCGGCGCTCTTTACTCTTCCCGGGAAGGGAGTATTATGCCCTTAAAGGTTGTGTCGGGACTGACGGAGGCCTCCCGCAGGCATGGTGTCGAGATTTGTGCACCTTGCCGCGTGACAGGGTTTCGAGTGGATTCCGGAAGGGTGAAGAGTGTTGTTACGAAAAAGGAAGAGATTGAAACCGATTGCGTCGTATTGGCCGCAGGGGCGTGGAGTCGTGAGGTTGCTGCCTTTCTCGGTATGGAACTTCCTGTCTATTACCACAAGGGAACGGCTTTTGTTACCCGTCCGATTCCTCCTCTTGTACGAACGGTTGTCGTGAGTGGTGGTTTCCTTACCAATAGGCCGCTTACCAATCGCATTGTAGGCCTAGGTGTCGCTCAGCATCCGAATGGTTCGCTGATCATCGGCCAGGCAACCGAACCCGGAAGGGATTACGAGAGAGATCTGAGCGTAGAGGGGGTATACGAGACGGTACGTAATTTTCTTCGCTATTTCCCCGATCTCGGCAGCCTTGAAATTATTCGATCCTGGGCGGCCAATACGACCTTTACTCCCGACGGGCTGCCTGTTTTCGGTTTTTCTCCGGAGTTTGGCAATCTCTTTGTTGCCTCCGGCCTAAAAGGCGCCTTTTCCACCGCCCCTGCGGCAGGGAACATGGCTGCCACAATGATCTGCCGTGGCGGTGGCTCGGCGCTATCTCCGGCGGAATGGAACGATATCTTGCAAGAGTGGAAGCTTGATCCTTGTGATCTTGATTCGATACGTCCGAACAGGAGGCTTGTACCCCATGGCTAATCCGACCAGTTACAAACCGGGAAACTCACTGTTGCACAAAACGGACCCGAGGATTAAAACGCTCGTTTTGATCTTCTTTACCGTTCTTATTTTTGTCTTCAAGAGTTTCATTTCAATCGGCCTGCTTTTTGCTGCCATTTTGATTCTTTGGAAGGTTGCAGGGCTTGGTTACCAAACGATTCTATCATACGTTAAATTTATGATGGTGCTTTTCATCCTTTTGATGATCATGCAAAGCATCTTCTATCCCGGGGTAATCGTGCTGGTTGAACCGCTGATACCGCGGTGGATTCCTCTTATCGGTGGCATGGGTAGCATCACCATGGAGGGAATCCTTTTCGGCCTCTTGCTCTGTCTGCGGGTGCTGACGCTTTTGTGCACCCTGCCGTTACTCCTTGTAACAACAACCATCGAGGATCTTTCTCTTGCAATGGTGAAGCTTGGTCTATCGTATAAGGTGGCGTTTACGGCAACCACGGCCTTAAATCAGCTTCCGATCCTTCGTTCGGATATTGTTTCGATTATGAATGCACAGAAGTTACGGGGGTTTACGGTGTTTGATACCGGCAAACTCTTTGCCAAGCTAAAAGCCTTTCCGACCTTAGTGGTTCCTCTTGTGATGGGGGCCATGCGCAGGGCAACATTAATGGGCGTTGCTATGGATTCCAGGGCCTTCGGCTCGGATAAAAAGCGTAGCTACATCATGAGCATACGAACAAAGCCGGGGGATTGGATATTCCTTCTATCTGCCTTGGCTTTTGGGGGGCTCCTACTGGTCCTCAATTATTACTGGGTATAGGGGGAAACGATGGAAGAGGAACATACAATCGTCCGCTTCGAGGATGTCTGGTATCACTATCCCAGGACAAAGGCGTGGAGCCTAAAAGAAATCACGCTTTCTATCAAAAAAGGGGAGTTTATTGCCGTCATCGGCGAAAATGGCGCAGGAAAAACGACATTCTGTAAATGCCTGAACGGCATCATACCCCATACCGAACGAGGCCTATTGAAGGGGCGGGTGATAACATCGGGTTTGGACACAAAAACCGCATATACCTCGGAGTTGGCACTGCATGTCGGTATCGTGCTTGAAGATCCTGATACGCAGCTCTTTACCACAACGGTTTTGAATGAGGTTGCCTTCGGACCGGAAAACCTGCGGCAGGATCCCAAGGAAATCAGAGAAACCGCGCGTTGGGCCTTAGGGGTCGTGGGGCTTGAGGGCTTTGAAGACCGCCCTCCCACCGCTCTTTCCGGAGGCCAAAAGCAGCGTGTTGCCATAGCTTCAGTTCTTTCCATGCGCCCCGAAATCATCGTTCTCGATGAACCGACGAGTCAACTCGATCCCTTGGGCACCGAGGAGGTCTTTGAAGTGGTTAGCCAGTTGCGTAGCCGCTACGGCATGACCATCATTATGTCGTCGCATAAGATGGAAGAGATCGTCCGTTTTGCCGATAGAATACTGGTTCTTCACCATGGAGAGGTTGCCGCTTTCGACACCCCGGAACAGGTATTTCGAAATGAGGAGCTCTTTTCCGAGGTTCAGGTGGCCATACCGTCGACGGTCGAACTTGCAGGCTATCTGCAGAAACGTAATGTACCGGTTTCCCTCTTTTCATCTGTCGAAGAGGGTGAGAGCGAAATACGAAGGTGCCTAAGAGGTGCCGGGGAGCGATCATGAAATCTGATTCCGTTGTCTCGATCAAGGCATTATCCTGTACCTATCCCGGTGGGGTGGAAGCATTAAAAGATATCGATCTTGAGATCTATAGGAATCAATTCGTGGGAATCATTGGGCAAAATGGTGCGGGAAAGTCGACCCTTTTGCAGCATATGATCGGTCTTCTTAAGCCGAAACAGGGAGAGGTGAAGGTCCTCGACACCGATACGCGATCGATGGCAGTATCCCAGTTGGCTACCAAGGTCGGATTTGTCCTCCAGAATCCCGATCTTCAGCTCTTTGCCCCCACCGTTCGGGAGGAGGTCGCCTTCGGACCCTCCAATCTTGGAATCGAGGGACGGGAGTTGGAAGAGCGGGTGACCAGCTCGCTGGAGACAGTTGGCCTTGGCAATCAATTGGAAAGTTTTCCCCTTACCTTGAGTAAGGGAGACAGGGCCAAGGTCGTCATTGCCTCGGTTCTGGCGATGAATCCCGAGATCATCATTCTGGATGAGCCAACCTGTGGACAGGATCATAAGGGAAACACCCAGATCATGGATATCGCCACTTCCCTGCGTAATGCAGGAAAGACCATCATTGTCGTTACCCATAACATGGACCTGATAGCCCGCTATGCAGAGCGTATCATCGTCCTGAAGAAGGGGAGGATTCACATGGATGGTTCGGTACGTGAAATCTTTTCCCGACCAGAGGAACTTTTGGAGACGCATATAAAACCGCCCTATATCACAAGGTTGGGCCAACGCCTTGACGATTGCTTGGGCAGAGAAGAAACATATCTGAACGTTGAAGAACTTGGGGAATCGGTTGTCCGGAGAGCCTGTGAGACAGGTACTCTACCGGCCGGCCATATAATCCCGAAAAGGGAATAAGGGGGTTTTATGAATAATGAAGAAAGGGAGGACCTGACAAAGAAACAGGGATACAAGCTGCTCGGCGGCGTACATCCTTCGGTTCTCGCCATTTGGGCCGCACTTATCGCGGCTGGGAACCTGCTGCCGGCAATTCCGATCATCGGATCGGGAGGGACCTTCAGCGTCAGCGCGGCGTTGATTCCCCTTTCCGGCGTCTTCTTCGGACCTGTCGGGGGTGCAATTTGTGCCGCCATTGGAGGGTTTCTGGGACAGATCATCGCGCCGCATATCGCCTGGCTGGGGATTGCGACCTTTTTGATCGGAACGTGCAACGCCTTCGTGGCAGGTTGTATCACTCGCAGGAAGTGGTACGTCGCCATCGGCATTATCGCTGTCGGCTATATCCTTTGGTTTTCTACCAAGATCGGCAGGGGAGCGGCGCTTTTCCCGTTGGTTTTCTATAGCCTCGGCCTTGTGGCCACTGCCCTTGGGGCATTGATCTGGAGAAAAGAGGAAGCTTTTTCGAAAAAGCCCGTTCTTCGCGGCATTGGTGTCTTTGTCTCTGCCTATGCCGGCTTTGTCGGTGCCGCGGGGCTTGCCAATTTTGCAGGGATCACCTTGTACCAGTGGCCTTCGGCGATGTGGATCGGATTGGCTTTTGTCTCTCCCTGGGAACGGGCTATTTTTTCTCTTGGTGCCACCATCATCGGCGTTCCTCTTCTTATCGGGCTTCCAAAGATCGGTGTCTTTATCGGATCCGATCTGGAAGAGCAGGAGGAAGAGTAATCTATGTGAGACCTGCCTCCCCTTCGGCTTGGGGCCGTTCGGGGGGAGGCCTTTTTTAAGGAGCAGATCATGGTTATTGATGCGCATGTCCATATAACATCGCCGCATATCATCTCCAATATGGAAGGCTATCGGGCCAAGGAGCCCTATTTCGATCTGCTTTCCGGTAGTCAGAAAAATAAAAACGTTACCGCCGAAGAGTTGATCTGCGATATGGACAAAGATGGAGTTGACCGGTCGATCGTCTTTGGTTTTGGGTTTCGTGATCAGGATAACTGTCGTCGTGCAAACGACTATACCATTGAGGCCCTTTCCCGATTTCCCGATCGGCTTGTCGGTTTTGCAACGGTAAATCCCGGTGCCGATGGGGTCAGGAAGGAGCTTGAACGGTGTAAGGCCTCTGGCCTTACAGGGGTGGGCGAGATCATGCCCATGGGGCAGGAGCTCGATATTACCGACAAAGAGGTCATGGAGGAGCTCTGCGGCTTCTGTGCGGAGAATAACTGGCCCTTGTTGGTCCATGTAAACGAATTGGTAGGGCATTACTATCCCGGAAAAACACCGGATTCCATACATGAAGCGGAGTGCCTCGCCACCAATTTTCCGGACACTACCATCATCTTTGCCCATATGGGGGGAGGCCTCTGCTTTTTCGAAGCCATGCCGGAGTTGCGAAAGCAGCTCAGTAATGTCTATTACGATACCGCGGCGCTGCCCTTCCTTTACGATGCGACAATCTTCGATGCTCTCAAGCAGATGGGGCTTTTGTCGAAGCTTATCTACGGTTCGGACTATCCCCTTCTGAAAATCGGCCGTTTTCGGAAGATGGTCGAAACCACTTCCCTCACTGCCGGGGAAACGGCGGATTTTTTGGGCAACACCGCGGCAAATCTTTTGGGACGTTTGGCAGGGGAGGATCACAATGGCTGATCTTATCATTTCCTCTATTGGCACCCTTATTCGCAGCGCCGACCGGGTAGAACATGATGTGGACATGCATATCTCCGGCGGTACCATTGTCGCCATAGGCAAGCATCTTGCAGATGGAGTCCCTGATGGAACCGAAGTGCTTGACGGCCGGGGAAAAACGGTGATTCCCGGCTTTGTAAACAGCCATACGCACCTGTATCAGTGTTTTCTCCGGGGACGAAGCGATACGTTGGCTCTAAAGTCCTGGAGCGAGGCGGTCACCTTTCCCTTTGCACATCTTGTCCATGCCTTGGACTGGGAGAAGGGCGATGTCGAAGGGGGCTATTTTTGGACCCTTATCGGCTGTATGGAGATGATTCGAAGCGGCATCACCGCTTTCGTGAACATGGATTTGACCCTCGATTCGGTTTTTCGGGCCTATCGGGATATAGGAATGAGGGCGGTGGGCGCAGTGACAGCGGTCAACCGCTGGGTACCCAAGGAGCTGGACCAGGATCTTGAAGAGCGTAAGCGGGAGATCCTTCGTTATATCGAGACCTGGAACGAGAAAAAGAACGGCAATGAGATGATAAAGGTCTTTATTGCCCCTTCGACTCCCTTCACCTGTACCGAGGATTTTCTACTCTGGCAGATGGAACAGGCCGAGGCCTTTGATCTCGGCGTACAGATCCATGTTTCCGAGACCAGGTGGGAGGTCGAGCAGTCGCTTACCGAGCATGGACTCACGCCCCTTGCCTATCTTGATACGATAGGCTTCCTTCGTCGGCCGGTGATGGCGGTCCACTGCGTGCATCTGACCGAAGAGGAGATCGATATTGCGGTCCGAAAGGGTGTTGTCCCGGTTTATAATCCCAAAAGTAATATGAAGCTGGGCAGCGGTGTTGCCCCTGTTTCCCGAATGATCGGAAAAGGACTTCTACCGGCTCTTGCCACCGATGGTGCCGCTTCCAACGACCTGCTAGATATGTTTGAGGAGATGCGCTGCGGTGCAGGATTGCAAAAGGCCTTTTGTCTGGATCCAAAGGCTGTTAGCGCGGATGATCTGTTTCGCATGGCCACGGAAAACGGAGCTTCTGCTCTTGGACTGAACAGTGGTACTCTTGATCCCGGTAAGAATGCGGATTTTGTCCTTCTCGATATGAAGAAACTCTGGTCCTCTCCTGTGCACGATCCCGTCCAGAATCTCGTCTACTGTGGCACTCCTTCTAATGTCGAAAGTGTCTTCATCGGCGGTAAGGCGGTTCTGCGAAACGGTGTTTTTACCAACATTGACGAGGAGAGAATTCTTGATCGTGCTTTGAAACTTTTCGAAGCGAAATTCGGTTCGGTTCGCGGAAAGGGCTCCCTGGCGGCTGGATTTTGAGCAGATGTTTTATGATGGAGAGTGTGTATGGATAAAAACGAGATTGGACAACGTATTATCGAACTGAGAAGAACGCTCCACCGGCAGCCGGAACTCTCCGGTAAGGAATTCGAAACGGCGAAAACCATTGCCGCCTTTATGAGGGAATCCGGAGCCGAGGTCTCTACCGGTATCGGAGGAACCGGTCTTAAGGCTGTTCTCCGGGGAAAACGTCCGGGGAGGACCATCGGGTTTCGAGCCGATATGGATGCCCTTCCTGTGGATGAAGAGAACGATCTGCCTTACAAATCGCAGGTTCCGGGGGTGATGCATGCCTGTGGTCACGATAGTCACGTTGCCTCTGTGGCGGGATCGTTTCTCTATATGAAGGAGTTTCTGACCGGAGGGGTTCCTGAAGAGGGTAATATCGTCTTTATTTTTCAGCCTGCAGAGGAGCGCCCTCCAGGCGGTGCCCGATTTATGATTGAGGAAGGGGTCCTGAAGGAGCCCCGGATCGATGTGATGGTGGGACTGCACAATAGCCCTAACTTTCCCGTCGGTATGGTGATTGTTCCCGAGGGAGCCGTTACCGCGGGAAGCGACCTTTTCGAGCTCATCATTAAGGGCCCCGGCGGGCACGGCGCCCGACCGGAACAGTGCGCCGATACGGTGCTGATGGCATGTCATTTCGTTGTCCTCCTTCAGTCCATGGTAAGCAGAAAGTATACTCCCGGTCAGTGGCCTGTTATCTCCGTCGGTTCCATATCGGGAGGTAAGGCTCACAACATTATTCCCCAGGAGGTCAAGGTGACCGGTACTGTTCGCTCTTTTCGGGATGACGGCCTGAGAATCAAGGAGGAGATGAAAACGATTCTTGACTCCCTGGTCAACCTTTTCGGTGGTGACTATTCCATCTCCTACCGTTTCGGTTATCCTTCGGCGGTGAATGCCCCTGGAATTTCGGAATTGGTACGACAGACGGCACGAAACCATGGCTTTTTTCGCTGGGTGGAAACAAATCTCGACCGTGCCTACGTTTCCGAGGATTTCGGCTATTTCAGCAGTGAGGTTCCCTCCTGCTATTTTACCTTTGGTGTGGGGGATGATCGGAAGGAGAGTCCTGGCCAGCTGCATACCGGTCGATTTATCCTGGACGATTCGGTTTTACCCCATATTTCGCGCCTACTTTGTGATATCGGCTTGAATTATCTCAGCTCAGGGGCTGAGTTTGGAAGCGAAGCGGAATGAAGCGTATCGTTCATCATCCCATCCTCGGTGAGATGGAAGAGAAAGCCATGGTTACCATTATCGTCGACGGTAAAAGAATCAAGGCCCTGGAAGGGGAACCTATTGCCGCAGCCCTGCTGGCTGCGGGAATAAGCGTCTTTCGACACACCAAAAAAGGATCTCCCCGTTCCATCTTTTGCGGAATCGGTCAGTGCACCGACTGTTCGATGATCGTCAACGGTGTCCCCAATGTTCGTACCTGTGTCACCCCTGTGGCGGAAGGAATGGTTGTGGAGACCCAAGAGGGGGTCGGCGTTGCTAATCTCTAAGGTACGTGAGGATGCCGACCTTCTGGTTGTGGGTGGGGGACCTGCCGGCTTAGGGGCCGCAATTGAAGCGGGGCGGCGGGGCGCTCGTGTCCTTTTGGTTGATGAACACAACAGGCCGGGTGGCCAGCTTTTCAAGCAGATCCATAAGTTTTTTGGCTCACATGCTCACTATGCAGGCTCCCGAGGCTTTGAGATTGGAAACCGGCTTCTCATCGATGCCCGGGATGCAGGTGTCTCCGTGCTCCTCTCCACCAAGGTCCTGGGAATTTTCCCCGATCGCAGAGTTTCTCTGCTGACAGACGGCCAAAAGGTTGTGACCATAAAGCCCCGGGCCGTGGTTCTTGCAACCGGTGGGGGAGAGCGGGGGGCCTCCTTTCCCGGGTGGACCTTGCCCGGAGTCATCACCGCAGGGGCGGCACAAACCTTTTGTAATATTCACCGTGTGCTTCCCGGCAAACGGGTGGTGATGATGGGCTCCGGTAACGTTGGACTTATCGTTGCCTATCAACTTCTTCAGGCAGGGGCAGATGTTATCGCTCTGGTCGAGGCAAAGGAGGAGATTGGCGGCTATCAGGTCCACGGGTCAAAAATCCTTAGGGCGGGAGTACCCATATGTACCGGTCACACGGTCAAAGAAGCCAGGGGGAGCACCCATGTGGAGGAGGTCGTTATTGCGGCTGTCGATGCCTCTTGCAGCGAAATTCCCGGCACCGAAAAGAGCCTTCAGGCGGATACCCTTTGTCTTGCGGTCGGCCTCACGTCTGATCAGCGCCTTGCAACCATGGCAGGTTGTCGTCTCTGTTTTTCTCCCGAATTCGGTGGGACGATTCCGTGGCACGATAAAAATCTTGAAACCTCGATTCCCGGTATCTTTGTTGCCGGCGATTGCGCCGGAATAGAGGAGGCCAATACCGCCCTGGATGAGGGGCGTATCGCCGGTATCGGTGCCGCATGTGCCCTTAGAACGATTTCCGAAGCAGAACGTGAGGCGGCGACGGCGGAGATCTGGGATCGACTGAATGACCTTAGAAGCGGAAGCTTCGGCACCCGCCGCCGCATGGGAAAAGAGCGTATCATGCGGTCAGGTCATGGACAAGAAATCTCCTGCAGTGACTGTGAAGCCTCAGGTACGGTTACCGATAATACCGATACGGTACCGACGGAAAGCTGCCCTGACTCCTTTCTTATCGGCGATGATCATCCTCCTGTCGGTAAGGGAAAGAAGCCCGTTGCCGTTTTCTATTGTGACCAGGACATCCCCTGTAATCCCTGTATTTCCGCCTGCCCCGTTGGGGCGATTACCATGACTCCCTCCCTCACTGGTATTCCAAGGCTTGATTCTGATCTCTGTACCGGGTGTGGGCGCTGTCTTTCCGTCTGCCCGGGGCAGGCGATTGTTCTCTTTCGGGAAGAGTATGGTCAGAGTCAATCGACCCTCACCTTTGTTTATGAATATCTTCCCTTACCGCAAAAAGGGGAACGGGTGCGGGCCGTTGATCGCTTCGGGGCTGTTTTGTGTAATGCAGAGGTGATTCGTGTATCACAGACGCAGCAGCAAAATCGTAGTCCTCTTGTCACCATCGCCTACGACCGATTATACGCCGATCGGGTCCGTTTCATCGAAAGGAAAAGGGAGGAACTGTGAGGTCTCGTATTATTTGCCGATGTGAAGAGATAAGCGAAGAAGAAATTATCCAGGCGGTACGGGCAGGTTGCCGGAGCGTTGCCGAGGTAAAACGCTTCTGTCGGGCCGGTATGGGGCTTTGCCAGGGAAGAACCTGCGGGCCTCTTGTCGCCTCCATCATTGCCAGGGAGCTAGGAGTGCCGAAAGAGGCCGTCGAGGCGGATACTCCACGCTTTCCGCTTTTTCCCGTTACCCTGGAGGCTTTCTGCGAAGAATCTAAGGATTGATGCCCCCGACCACCCGGCAGATCTTTCTCCGAGTCTTTGTTCCCGATCGTTTTTTTTAAGATTTATAACCGTCCAAAATAATCCACAGAAGGGTTTATTATGGACAGCTATGAAATCTATTCATTAAGAAATTTTGACTACCAGTTTTCCCTTCACTCTTCCCGATTCACTTTTTCTATGCGCGTCTGCAATTCTTTCAAAAGGAAAAACTTCATCAATAGGCATTCTAAAAGCGCCCGCGGAATGCAGCGTTGCGGCTTCCTGAAAAACAAGTTCAGGGTTCTTTTGATTACCCGTAAAGGCTCCTAATACCCCGTATTTTTGTACGGCCGCCATATCCGCAATCGTTACCACACGGGAAGGATCGCCGACTATATCAACCAATTCAGGGATGCTTCCCGCTCCCGCAAAATCAAATGCTGCATTTACTCCGTTCGGTGCAAGTTTTTTGACGCGGTCGGCAAGTCCTGAACCATATGTAGTGGGAAGCGCCCCAAAAGACCGCAGATATTCATGTTTGGGCTCACTCGATGTTCCGATCACGTGAAAGCCCCGATGGCGTGCGAGCTGAATCATGGCAGTACCTACGCCGCCTGCTGCACCATCCACCAAAATGGTGTCTCCGGATTTCAAATTAACTGATCCCAAGACGCGCGTTGCCGTTTCAACCGCCGTTGGATAACCGGCAGCTTCCTCAAAGGAGAGCTCTTTTGGTTTTCTTGACCAGCTTGTGAGTACTGCGTACTGCGCGACCGTATTAATGCCGAAGCCGAAAACAGCATCGCCGACAGATATACCAGTAACACCTTCTCCGATTTCGTCAACGACACCTGATGCCTCGAATCCGGTTCCCGATGGAAATGGAATGGGCATGTGCTCCTTGAGATATCCGGCACGAATTTTCCAGTCTGCCGGGTTGATTCCCGCGGCATGAACCGCGATTCGTACCTGGCCTGCCCCTGCGTGTGGTTCGTCAGCTTCGACCAGCTGCAGGACTTCAGGACCACCAAATTCACTAAACCTTACTGCTTTCATACAAAGAATCCTTCTAAATAATATGTTTTAAGTAACTCTATAAATTAGAGTTGCTCTCAAACAGAGAGTACATATATAATAAAAGAAAACCGATATAGGTCGTCAAGAAGGCAGTTTTTGGGCTGGTAGTTACTTTAAAGTAATCTACGGAGCGAGAATTCATATTGTTTCATATAATGTCACAGAAGAGATAGGGGGAATTTGCATGCA
>JGI2924J29684_1077701_pt1 | contig 21096 bp, 20 predicted proteins | sample BenlonsequencITS_FD_29684 | JGI IMG/M metagenome (IMG submission 29684)
TCCCGAGTCGGCCACGGCAGCCGTATCCGACGCCACGCTCGAGGGGGTGTCGCCCTCGAGTGTCGGCGGCTCCGAATCGTCCAACTCGCTCGCAGTCACGGAGTCAGCGGCTACCGCGTCGGCGCTCTCTGTGCCGTCCTCGCTCTCGAGACCGTCGTCTTCGGGTTCGGACGCCGATTCCGGCTCTCCAGAATCCGTCGGCTCGGTCGCTGGGTCCGAAACGTGGTCCGCTACGTTGGAGCCGTCGTCTCGGGCTTCGAGGAACGAGCCATCGTCGTCGGCTGCATCACCGAGGAGTTCGTCCATCCCGACCTCTTCGTCGTCGAACTCGTCGAACTCGAGGTCGGCGAGTTCCTCCTGCAGTTCGTCGAAGCCAACCATCTCGACTTCAGCTTGCAGTTCCGAGAAAACCTCGTTTGCGTCGTCGACTGTGCCGTCTTCGGAATCTGTCTCCGACGCTGTCTCGGCGTCGTCTATCACCTGGTCGGTTTCGGCGGCCGCTCGTGGCTCGCCGTCGTCTCCCTCGTCGGCGTCCGCCAGCAGATCGTCGAACGCCCCGGCGTCGCCCATCTCGTCGAAGGCCCCGAGATCGTCGTCGTCCGCGATGTCTGCTGCTCTCTCGTCCAGGTCGTCGAACTCGTCGAACTCCGCGAGCAGTTCGTCGACCTCGAGTTGTCGTGCCTGGTCGGGGTCGACACCGTCGCCAGGGGCCGTTCCTGACACGAGGTCGTCGAGAGAGTCCTCGTGTGTCGTTTGCGTCCCGGCCGCGAACCGATCAGTAACCGTGACGATCTCGAAGTCGTGTACCTCCGCGACCGGGTCGAGTCCGGACGCGATCGCCGACTCACCGACCGGGCTGGCGAAGACGGCGTCGAACGCGCCGCCGTAGTCGCCGTCGTCGATCACTGACCGTGGCGGGTCGGTGCCGAGCAACTCGAACGCGTCGATCAAAGCCTCGACGACGAGCCTCCCGTCGTTTACCCCGTCCTCGATCTCGGCCGTCGAAATGCGCACGAGATACATCTCGTGATCGTCGTTCGACGGCCCCTCGAGACCCGCGATGACGTCGTCGATCTCGCTCTCTGTGGGTGGCTGGATCGCGACTGGACCCTCGAGGTGTTCCCGGAGCGCACCGATCGTATCGGCAGGGTCCGTCTCGATCTCGCCGTAGCGATCGAGGTCGTCGATCAGTCGCTCTAAGTCGTCGACGGCCTCGAAGACGTCGTCCATCAACTCCATCGAGACCGCTATCTCGCCCGCACGGACCGCATCAAGTACGTCTTCGATCGCGTGTGCAAGATCGGTCGCTGCCTCGAGCCCGGCCGCACCGCAGTTGCCCTTGAGCGTGTGAGCGATGCGGAAGACGTCCGTGATCGTCTCCTCGTCGTCTGGGCTGTGCTCGAGGGCCAGCAACGCGTTGTTCAGTTCCGTAATTCGTTCTTCGCTCTCCTGGACGAAGTCGGTCCAGTGGTCAGTCATCGGTTTCACCTTCCGTGTTCGCGGCCGCACGGTCGTTTGCCGGTCGAACGGTACACGCGTCGACGATCGCCGCCGCGATGGCGTCGCCGCGCACGACCTCGTCGACGCAGCCGGTCGCTATCGCCTGACAGGGGATGTCAAATACCTGACTCGTCGCTTCGTCTTGGGCGATCGTGTGGCCACCGACGGCGTCGACGGCCTCGATCCCGGCAGCACCATCACCGCCCATTCCAGAGAGGACGACGCCACAGAGTGGCCCCGTGACAGTCTCGGCCGCAGTCTCCATCGTGACGTCGATCGACGGCTGGACGCCTCTCGTTTGCTCGTCGTCGAGTCGAACGCGAAGGCCGCGGCCGTCGTGGTCGACGACCTCGAGATCAGCGTCACCGGGTGCGACGACGGCCTCGCCGGGCGAGAGCCACTCATCCTCGGTCGCCTCTCGAACCGGATACTCACTTACTGTATCGAGTCGGTCGGCGAATCGGCCGGTAAACGTCGCGGGCATATGCTGGACGATCAGTACCGTCGCATCGAGGGCGGCCGGAAGCCGCTCGAGTAGGCGTTCGGCGATCTTCGGGCCGCCGGTGGATGCGCCGACGACGACGATCGACTCGAGGAGCGTGGTCCCCTCGACCGGGACCGTCGTCACGTCGTCCGGCCGGGACGACGTCTGATCGCGGCGACTGTCGGTCCGCGTCGACGGAACCGTGGCGTTTGCTGTGTCGTTCCGGCGGAGTGACGTTTGGCCACCCGTCACCGGCTGGGCCACACGCGCGGTCGCAGCGGTTCGAGCCAGCGCGAGCGACGACGCATCGACCGTCTCGAGGTCGCCGACCGCCTCGACGACATCCGCAACGAATCTGCCGTGGAGACCGGCTACAGGCTGCTCGAGATAGCTGACGACGTCGCGTGCAACGCCCTCCAGGAGCGAGTCCGCCGTCTCTTCGGGAAGTTCGTCACACAACAGGAGGACTGGCGTGGGATTTATCGTCATAATCCGTTCGATCGCGTCGACGGCGTCTCCGTCCGGGAGAGTCGTCTTCAGGGTCACGACGTCGGGGTCGATCGCGTCGATTCGTTCGAGGGCGTCTCGTCCACTCGCTGCGAGTTTGACCTCGTAGCCGACGTCGGCGAGCGCGTTGCCGAGGACTGTCCGCGTGGACGCAGCGTCGTCGACAACGAGTATTCGCGTCATGCCGCGACGACGTCCGTAAGCGCCTTTCTGACGCTGGGTTCCTCGAACGGCTTCGTCACGTATCCGTCCGCGCCGGCCTTGACGGCCAGTTTCATCTTCTCCCGCTGGCCGACGCTCGTACACATGATGACCTGTGCACTGGGGTCGATCTTCTTGATGGCTGCCGTCGCCTTGATACCGTTGCACTTGGGCATCACGATGTCCATCATGACGATGTCGGGCTCGCGTTCTTTGTACAGTTTCACGGCTTCGGCACCGTTAGACGCCTCACCGACGATGCGGTAATCCTCTTCGAGGATCTGACGCAGTAGATTCCGCATAAAATGTGAGTCGTCAACGATGAGCACCCCTGTCGACATTCAGTAGTACACCAAATTTCTGTAGAGATACGATTACCATAAATGCTGTCTCCCGATTATCAGACGTGATAAGTGGTGAATAGATCCGTGAAACGGCGGCGAGCGCGCCTGTGGCGCGAACGGCTACCGGGCGAGTGACTGGGTGGCTCTCGGACTCGACGCCAGCAAGAGTTTGTGGACGGCGACGAGCGGCGTTCCCTCGACGACGATCCGATGGCCGTCGTTCGCAACACCGACAGAGCGACCCGCTCCGCCGTCGAGCGACTCGAGCGACGACTCTCTCGCGTGCGATCCCGGCCGACGCTCGCGTTCGAGCACGGCGTCGACGAGCGGATGCTCGAGTACGTCTCCCGAGAACTCGCTTTCCGCAACGTTGTCTTCGTCGAAGACGTTCGATTCCGGAACGGAATCGACGCCGAGCACGTCGTCGACGCGAATCGCCGCTGCCTGCTGGTCGGCGGGCTGGTCGAAGACGAGTAACTGGTCGCTATCGGTGCTGACGGTCGCGGGCGGGAAGTAAACCGACGGATCGATCACTGCCGTAATCTCGCCACGGAGATCGACGACGCCCTCGATCGCGTCGGGAGCACGCGGGACCGCCGTCGGCTCGTCCTGAAGCGCCGTCGTCGTTCTGACGTCGTCGACCGGGACTGCAAACCGGTGGTCACCGACCTCGAACACGACGGCGCGTACGTGATCCTCACGATCCTCGGAACCGCTCGAATCCTGTTGGTTCCGATCTCGGCCGTCCTCGAGGTCGATTCCAAGCAGTTTGTCGGGGAGCTCCGGCATGGTTTCGTTCGTCTATCCGAGCCCAGGTACAAAAACGTTCACTGGTGAAAAAAGATTGCTACTATCTAAGTCCCGGTGGTGGCCCGTCGTCGGAGTCGTCGTCGATGTCGATGTCTAACCCCATCTCTTCGCGTTGCTCTTGTAGCTGCTTGACCTGGCGATAGTAGTAGCCGGCTCCAGCACCGCCAAGTAGCAAGACGACCACGACCAGTCCTGCAAACAGGGGGACATCGCGGGTGAGATAGTACCGGAGCGCGACCGTACTATCGACAGTCTCCCACGCCAGGTGTTCTTGATCGTCGACGACCTCGCGCTCGTAGCCGCCAGGGTTGACGTCGCCAAACAGGAAGTTCGACGTCCGGTACCCCTCAGGGAGCGTTACCTCGTACGAGCCATCGACGTAGGCCGGAATCTGGAACGTTCGACTGCCGGAACCCCCGGAGAACGCGACGGTGCCGTTGCCGTCGGGAACCCGGACCACCGTACTCGAGCGGCTCTGATCGACCTCGAGTTCGGACCCTTTCAGCTCCGTCCCGTTGTCGGGATACCAGTACCTGACGCCGTGGACATCGAGCGCCCGGTCGCGGTAGAACGAAGACCGGTACAGCGACAACTCTTCTGTCTCGTTTAGATCGTAGACGGCACGGAACTCGCCGTTGGTGATCATCCCGGCGTCGTCGATCGAGATCGCCACGTCGGCGTCGCTGTCACGGAGGTCGTCGTACTCCGCCTCACGGTCGAGTTCTTCGTCCGGGACGCCGCCGAAGATCGCCGTACAACCAGCTAACCCGACCAGCAGGACGACCGCGATCGAGGCGAGAACGAGACGACGATTCATGTTACGGAACGACACAGCGCAGTTCTGCAGGGAGATACTCTCCGACGCTCGCCAACAGCCCCGGCGGGTCGGTGTCTTCGGTACAGACGACGCTCTGCTCGAGCAGACCGAGTCGCTCGACCGTGACGTAGTCCTGGGCGTGGCCGGCGCGATTCAGCGTCGCACGAACCTCGGCTCGGGTCGCGCTGTTGACGTTGAGCCGGCCGTCGCCGCGCGTCCAGTCGTAGAGCCGGTCGCGTTCTTCGTCCGAGAGCCGGGAGTCGCCGTCATCGGCGTAGACGAACTGCAGCGGCATGTGCTGGACCAGCCCGTATCGCTCGCGAAGTTGGCTCGGCGCTCCCGGACCGAGCCCGAGTTCGTCGGTCGGGATTCGGACCGGCTGGCCGGCGTCGAGCACGATGCCGTCCTCGTCCCACGAATCGAGGGTTCCGACGTAGGTCTCGCCGTCCTCCAGGTCGGGAACAATCTCGCCGAACTCCTCGCGGAGGACGTTGCGCGCGACGGTCGCGTCGTCACCTTCGATCGTCACCGAGGGGAAGTCGTCGTGTCGAACGCCGAGTTCGTACTCGACGGCTAGCTCGCCGATCTCGTTGTCGACGAGCGAGCGCAGCGAATCCAGCGACCGCTCGCGGGCATCACCCTCGACGTAGAGTTTGGTTGCAAGTACGACCATTTAGGCGTCCGCGTCTATGTTGAGTTCCTCCTCGAGCGACTCGAGGCGGTCGTGCATCGATCCGATGAGTCGGTCGTTGTCCATCGACTCGAGTGGCGACCCACACTCGGGACACTCGAAGCCGAAGTCCATTGCCTCGCCGAACTCGAAGCGGATCGAACAGATCTCACAGAGGTAGAACTCGTGGTTGCGTTCGTACTCCTCGCGTTGCTCGAGCGCGTCGTAGAGCCGGTGCATCTCGTCTTCTAGGTTCTCCGGGATGTTGTCGTACTCGAAGGTCCAGAGATACGTCAACCAACCCGAGTCCTCGTCGCGCAGCCGGCGGTAGCTGGCGAGGTCGTTCTCGTAGAGAATAAACAGCGCGCGTCGCACGTCGTTCAGCTCGAGATCGAGCTCCTCGGACAGCTCCTCGTCGGTCACTTCCCCGTCAGGCGGTGCCGCGGCGACGGGCATCCCCTTGGGACCGACCAGCTCGTGCAAGTACTTCTGGACGACCGGATCCTCGAGCAGGTCCTCAAAAGCCATTACCTATGCGTAACGCCATGTGGCCATTAAGTCTTTTGAGCGAAGACTGGCGGACGTGACACCTGCCACTCTCGCCTGCAGGTCAACCGTCGTTTCCGCTGGTGTCTCCCTCTCCGACTGCCCACTCGAGGGTGACGGTGACTTCCTCACGATCGCCGCCGAGCATCGGCGATCGTTCTTCGACCTCGATCCCGTACTCGAGGGTTCTACTCGGCGACAGCGTCAGCATCTTGTTCCCAACCTGAACGTCCGCGGTGGAATCGTTTCGGAGTTCGCGAGCGAGTTCCTGCAGCAGATCTGCGGCCTCCTCGCGTGGGAGTTCGTCACCGAATTTCGTCGTTTCGCTCATACGTACGTCTGCCACGAACGGACGGAAATAGGTTGGCTGGGCACTGTCAGGCACGGGAGGACTACTCCTCGAGCGACTCGACCTGCTTTCCGGTCTCCATCGGCACGACGCGGCGGTCGGCATCTTCCCAGTCGGCCTCGAGTTGTTCGCCTTCGAACAGTCGATCGAGAAAGACCGCGAGACCGGCAACCTCGGAGTGTGGCTGGTTGGTGACGCCGACGTTCCAGTCCGCCTCCTCGTAGACGTCGAAAGAGACCTTTTCGGAGCCAACGACGAGCAAGAGTGGTTCCCCGCCACGGTGGGCAGTTCGGATCTCGTCCTCGACATCCTGGACGCGTTCGCCGTACATCGTCAGGTGGACGATACGACCGTCCCAGTTCCGGATGACCGCCTTCGGCGAGTCCGTCAGTTCGGCCTCGAAGGGGCCACCGAACCGGTCGGTGATATCCGCGACGGTCTCGAGGGGGCCGCCGGCGTTGTCGGGGAATATCACGCGGTCCGCACCGAGTGCACGCCCCGTCAGGCCGACGTGAGTCGTCATGCGGTCGTCGCGGCCGGGACGGTGACCCAACCGGAGAACGGCGACCGCTGGCGTGTCGTGCATGCCCACTCTTTCCGCCGGTGTCCATATGTGGCGTTCGGTTCGGCCGCTCGCGACGGTAGCCTTTTTGGGGCTGGTTGCGAACCGAGGCGTATGACGAGCGAGGGGACAGGCGACGGCGATTCGGCCGTCGGGAACGTCCGACAGTGGATCGAGACCGCACGAGAAGAGAAGTGGGGGCTGTTCGTCGACCTCGTGTTCGCCATCGCCTGGGTGACGATGGTCGAGATTATTTTCCAGGTCCTCGAGGGTCCCGGCTGGGCGTACTACGTGCTGATGGTCTCCGGTATCGTCGCCTACTTCGGGCTGTTCTGGAACCTCGAGCTAGCGAAGCAAGGACGGCAGTGATACGGACGACGGCAGGTCGTGTCGGGCCTCTCCACAGAGCTGGTTGTGTTGCCGAAACGTCGGTACGGCCCGTGATACGGTTTGCTGTCCGTTATTTTCGGCGCGACCGCGAGCCCGCCTGCGGTCGCGCTGATACATCGGTACAGCAGTCCGTATGAGACAGTGGTCGGACCGCAGGCCGGCAGTCGGACTCACTACTCGTCTTCTGTGCGGATGTCGACGACCAATACCGGTGTTTTCGTGGTTCGAAGCGTTCGTTCGGCGACGCTGCCGAGCAAGGCACGCCGGACGCCGGTTCGACCGGCAGATCCCATCACGACCAGGTCGATGTCGTTGTCTTTCGTGTATCGATCGATCTGTCGGTGGGGCTGACCGGCAGTGACCTGTTCGACGATGGAAACGTCGAGATCGTGCTCGTTTGCCTGTTGTGTGACGACGCCCATCGCCTTCGTTGCCTCTTCCTGCAGCTCGGGCATCTCGCCGAAATGGCCTTCTCTGAGCCGTTCGACCTGTTCGGTGCCGAGGCTGACGTCGATCGCTGCGGTGTCGATGACGTACATCGTGTGCAACTCGGCACCGTACGTGGAGGCGATGTCCAGTGCGTGGTCGATGGCGGCCTCTGCGACTTCGCTACCGTCTGTCGGGACGAGTATCTTCTCGTACATAGTTAGTCGTCTGTAGTGGTGCCGCCGTCGGCGGCGACGTCTTCGGCAGCGTCCATCTTGTCCATCGGCTTTGGACTGTGGCACTGCCGGACGAGGCGCTTGACGTGCTCCGGTGGACTCTCTGTCACCAGCGATACGACGATGATGACGGCGAAGACGACCGGAACGCCCACGAGGGCCGAACCGAGTCCCGGAACGTACGCTGCGAGCGTGGTGGAGAATGCACCTTCGACGCCGGTGTACATCGGGATCGCAGTGTCGTTTGCGATCGCACCGAACGAGACGAGGATGCCAACGAGCATCCCCGCGATTGCACCTTCTTGGGTGGCGTTTTCCCACCAGAGTCCGAGGAAAAACACCGGGAAGAACACGCAGGCTGCGATGGCAAACGACATTGCGACCAGTTCACCGATCAGCGCCGGCGGATTGAGTGCGATGAGCGTAACCAGAATGCCGATCACGAGGATCGTGGTCCGGCCGACCGCCATCTGCTCGCGCTGAGTCGCCTCGGTCTTGTACAGGTTCGTGTAGATGTCGTGAGCCGCGGCGGACGACGCCGAGACGAACAGCCCGGCAGTCGTCGCGAGCGCGGCTGCGACCGCGCCGGCGGCGACGATGCCGACCAGCCACTCGGGCATGTCCGCGAGCTGGACGGTCAATGCGACCAGTGCATCACCGTCGGCACCAGGCATGTTCATGAACGTATCTTCGGCACCCGCAGTCACGGCCGTCTCGTCACCGCTCACCGGCTCCTCGTACAGCAGACCACCGAACACGGCGTAGGTCGCGGTGCCCCAGTACAGCAGGCAGATGAAGAACAGTCCCCAGACGGTCGACCAGCGCGCCGTACGCTCGTTGTCGACCGTGTAGAACCGCACGAGGACGTGTGGCAACCCACAGGTCCCGAGGATCAGGCTGACGACCAGCGCCATCCACATGTAGAAACTCTCCGCGGCGAACGGCTCGGCGAACTGAGCGTGGAACTCCTCGATGAGCAGTTCCGTCTGTGCTCCGGCCTCGAGGTACGGCATGACCGTCGACCAGCCCTGTGACCAGCCGACCACGTAGAGGCCAAGCAGGAACGCGAGGATGAGGATGACGTACTGCAACGCCATGTTCTTCGTCGCTCCCAGCATCCCCGAGAGCGCGACGTAGACGATCGTGACGCCCATGAACAGGATCACGCCGGCCTCGTAGGAGAGGCCGAGGATGTACTGGGCCATCAGTCCCATCCCGCTGCCCTGACCGATCGCGTAGACGAACGCGATCACGAGCGTGACGAACGCCGCGATACCGCGTGCGTAGTTGGAGTAGAATCTGTCACCGACGAAGTCCGGTGCCGTGTACTTACCGAATCGACGGAACTGTGCGGCCATGAAGATGAGCAGGATGAAGTACCCCGTCGTCCAGCCGACGACGAATCCGAGCCCGTAGTAGCCTGCCGTCGCGATCAGCGCGGCGACGCCGAGATACGACGCGGCGCTCATCCAGTTTGCACCGATCGCCATCCCGTTCTCGATGGCACCGATCGAACGACCAGCGACCCAGAGGTCGTCGACCGCCGCGACGCGGAAGAAGTATCCGACGCCGAGGAACAGCACCATCATCGCGACGATAGTCAGCGCCGGAATCGCCTTGAACCCGATGTCGACTGCCGTCTCGTACTGGAGTGTGACCGGCTCTATCATCGTTCACCTCCGTCAGTGGCTGCCTGTGTGCCAGTGCCAGACTCGTCTTCGGTCTCGTGTGTGATGCCGTACTTCTCGTCGAGTCGATCACGATACCAGGCGTAGACGGCCGACAGCACCAGTGCACCGGCCGGCGCGACGATCGCGGTCAGGAAGAAACTCAACGGGTAGCCGTCGAGAACCCGCGTTTCGAACATGAAGTCCGTCGCGAAGTAACTCGCGACCGCCGGACCGAAGACGACCACGAGCCAGACCGCAAACAGCCCGAAGATCATCTTCAGGTTGTCCCGCATGAACGGCGTCGCGGGCTTGAAGAGGTTTATCTCCTTTTCGAGGTACTCGACCGACTGACCGCTCTCCGATACCGTGGCAGTGCCACCATCTGTCTCAGTGTTATCATTGACCATGGGTTATACCTGCAAGATTGTCACCAGTGTCGGTTGTCGAAATCATACGAAATCAGATTTATTTTCCGTCCGTTACTCCTGTACCTGCTGCTGGATCTCGTCGACGACCTCGGGGTTGCGAAGCGTCGACGTAGTACCCAGTTCGTTGCCACTCGCGATGTCCTCGAGCAGTCGGCGCATGATCTTGCCCGACCGCGTCTTGGGCAGTTCCGGCGTGAAAATGATCTCCTCGGGTTTGGCGATCGGCCCGATCGAGTCGACGATCGAATCGACGACTGCCTCCTCGAGGGTTTCGCCGCCTTCGTAGCCGTCTTCGGGGATGGCGTAGACGTACACTGCTTCGCCCTTGATGTCGTGGTCGCCACCGACGACGGCGGCTTCGGCGACTCCTTCGACCCCGACTGCGGCGGACTCGATCTCCATCGTGCCCAGTCGGTGACCGGAGACGTTGACGACATCGTCCACGCGGCCGAGCACGGTTATGTAGCCGTCGTCGTCGATCTTCGCGCCGTCTTCTGGGAAGTAGACCCAGTCGTCGGCGTCGGGATCGGAGTACTCCTCCCAGTACTCGGCGACGAACCGGTCGTCGTTCCGGTAGAGCGTCCGGAGCATCCCGGGCCAGGGCTTTTGAACCGTGAGGTAGCCTGCTTTGCCGGCGTCGACTTCCTCACCGGTCGTATCGACGACCGTAGCGTCGATCCCAGGCAGCCCTGGACCGGCGGAGCCCGGCTTCATCTCGGCGATGCCCGGCAACGTCGTGATCATGTGGCCACCAGTCTCGGTCTGCCACCAAGTGTCGACAATCGGACACTCTTCGTTGCCGATATGCTCGTAGTACCACTTCCAGGCCCGCGGATTGATCGGCTCCCCGACCGTGCCGAGCAAGCGAAGCGAGGAGAGGTCGTAGCGCTCGGGATACTCGGTCCCCCACTTCATGAACGCCCGAATGGCCGTCGGCGCGGTGTAGAAGACATCGACGCGGTTTTTCTCGAGTATCTCCCAGAAGCGGTCTTTATCCGGATAGTCGGGCGTCCCCTCGTACATCACCGTCGTCGTCCCGAGTGACAGCGGCCCATAGAGGATATAAGAGTGGCCTGTAATCCAGCCGATGTCAGCCGAACACCAATAGGTGTCCTCGGGCTCTAGGTCGAGCACCGAGTGACTCGTCCAGGCGGCATACGAGAGGTAGCCACCGGTGGTGTGTTTGACCCCCTTGGGCTTGCCCGTCGTCCCCGACGTGTACATCAAGAACAGCATGTCCTCGGCGTCCCGGGTGACTGGCTCGACCGTCTCACCGGCGTGTTCCTCGATCAGTTCGCCGTAGCCTTGCTGGCGTTCGGCAAGGGAGTGCTCGAGGTCGTCACCGAGCCGGTCGACGACGACCGTCTCGGTTTCGTGGTCGACGTCGTCGAGACCCTCGTTTGCCTTCGAGATGTGGTCGAGCGCGTCACCGCGCCGATAGTAGCCGTCACAGGTTACCAGGTACTCGCTGTCGGCGGCGTTCATCCGCGTCGCAAGCGCGTCCGCGGAGAAGCCAGCGAAGACGACGCTGTGTGGCGCACCGATCCGAGCACACGCCAGCATCGCAATCGGCAGCTCCGGGATCATCGGCATGTACATCGTGACGACATCGTCCTCTTCGACACCCAGATCCCGCAACGCGGCCGCGAACTCGTCGACCTCGGTCAAGAGGTCGCCGTACGTGTACGTCCGCGTTTCACCCAGCTCGCCTTCCCACTTGATCGCGGCACGGTTTTTCGCCCCGTCCTCGACGTGTCTGTCGAGACAGTTGTACGAGGCGTTTAGCTTCCCGTCCGTGAACCAGCGGTAGGTCGGTGCCGCCGACTCGTCGAGGACCTCCTCGTAGGGCTCCTCCCAATCGAGACACTCCGCAGCGCGTTCCCAACACTCCGGCCAGTTCTCCTCGAACTCCTCGTAAATTCCCGGATCAGATACGTTTGCCTGCTCGACGAACGACTCGGGAGGCTCGAACGTCTCCTGTTCCTCGAGTCGTGCCTCGAGTTCGGCATCCTCCTGTGACATGATACACCCAACTAATATGCTACTACCATCGTAAAGCCGGACTCTAGTTGTACAAAATCGATCGGACACCGAGCTAGCCGAGTGGATTTTTCCAGTAACAAATCGAAGAATACTATGGCTTCGGAGCCGAATTCGCGGTCTGGCACGTGATGGCGCGATGTCAGGTAGCGCGGTGAGAGGGGGCAATCACGAGCCGTCCACGGCGGCATCTAGAAGCTTAGTAACGACGACCGACCACCGTTTCTCACCTCGAGCACCGATACGTAGCGCAGTTCGTCCGGATTGCTGTACCGGTCTCCCGGTGTGGCCGCTTCGGAACGGTTGCACCGGCAACGACAGACAAGAACCCGTCTCAGCCGGTGTGACCGTCGCCGGCTCCCGCTGGAGTGTGGCCCTCGTCGTCGGCAGGGTCGTCGAAGAACGTCCGGAGCAGTTCGTGTTGGCCCTTGCGAAGGTGGTTGTGTAGCGTCGGGGAGGACACCCCCATCGCGTCTGCGATCTCCTCGGCGGTACTCTCGCGCGGCCAGTCGTAGTAGCCGCCGAAGTACGCCGCACGCAACGACGACACCTGCCGGTCAGTCAGGCGATCCTCGAGTCCCTCCCTGAATTCGCGGGCAGTCTGGACCGTCCGATCGCTCTCGCGTTTTCCAATCAGTTCCGAGTCGGGGAACGTGGCCCTGAACCCACTGACGATCGTCCGGAGATCGGCGTCTGCCGCACATTCGGCCGTGATCGTTCCCCGCCCGTCCTCGACTGTCGCCGTACGGATGGTGACGCCGTACTCCGACAGCGTCAACATCGGCGACGCACCGTCGACGACAAACTCGACGCGCCAGCCGTCTTCGTAGGTCTCGATGAGTCGATAGTCGGTGACTCGCTGCTCGTCTGCGGCGAGATCGAAGACGTCGGCCGGCGGCGCTCCTTCGAGTCGGAAGTAGTACAGTTGCGTCGACTCCGAAACCGGCACGACCGAGTCGAGTTCGAACCGACACTCGAGGCGATCCGAGACGTCGACGAAGAACGCCCGGTCGTCCCAACACTCGAGTTCGAACTCGACGACCTGATCCGAGAGCAAGAGGTTGCGCCGACGAACGGCCGTGATCGCGTAGCCGACCTGTCGGCCGATCGTCGCGAGCCAGGTGCGCTCGTCGGCGTCGAAGGCCACCTCGCGGTCGGTCGCGACCGAGAGGGTGCCGTAGGTCGTCTCGCCATACTGGAGCGGGACGTGGGCGATGGCACCGTCGAAACTGTCGCCGTCGACCTCCGTGCTGGTACCGACGACGTCGATCCCGTCCGTCAGCTCTGGCTCCCACTCTTCGGGCACGATGTCGTCGATAGCGACGGGATCGATCCCACTTGCAGCCCGCCACTCCCTGCGGCGATCCACCATCGTCGTTCGATCGATCCAGGCGAACTCGTAGACGCCACCGTCGACCAGGGTCGCACAGGTCTCGGTCTCGACTTCCTCGTGGTCGTTTGCCTCCAGCAGCGCCCGAGTCAGGTCACGGTGACGGGTCGCCAGCGCGTACCGGCGGCCGAGTTCCTCGCGTCGCTCCCTGACGGCCTCGAGTTCGTCGTAGTACGTAGAGACGTCGCGGACGAACAGTGCGAACCCGCAGTGGCGGCCACGGTCGTCTCGTAGAGGGGTGACGACCTCCGTCGCGCGAAACCGGGAGCCGTCCTCCCGAACGCGCCAACCCTCGGTCTCGTGTCCGGACTCCTCGAGAGCACTCGAGAGCGTTCGCTCCGGCGCTCCCGCCTCGACGGCCTCGTCGGTGTAAAACGCCGAGACGTGCGTGCCGACGATCTCGCCGGCACGATAGCCAAACAACGTGGCACCGCTGCGGTTCCACCGGTCGACGTACCCATCCTCGTCGAGGCGAACGAGCGCGTACTGGTCGCTCGCTGCGAGCAACAGCCGAACGACGCTGTCGTCGCCGACTGCACCCCGACCGGACCGCGACTCCCCGCTTCGTGGGCCGGAGGGTCCTTCGACGGCCTCGAAGCTGTCTACGATCTCCGCCTCGGCCGGCTCGGGCAGGTATCGCTCGAGGGCCTCGAAACTCCGCCAGCCGCCGACGGCCTTGACGACCCGTGGATTGACGCCGTGTTCGGCGAGTGACCGGGACGCGAAGTAGTGTCGGAGATCTCCGGTCGAGACGTCGGCGAGCGCGGAGTCGTCGAACCGATCGCTCGCGCGATCGGCTACGTCGGAGACGAGCATCTGGAGCCGCCGTGGCGTCACGGAAAAGATTCGGTCCGCGGGCGAGAGCCCGTTGCTCCGTGCGTATCGGCGTAGCTCTCGCTCGACGTGTGTCGGTAGGTAAGCAGTTCGCTCGTCCTCGCGGTCGTCGGTCGCCGGCACGCGAACGAGGTATCGCGGCGGATCGATGCGAGCCTGGTCGACGTCATCGATCCGCAACCGGGCCAGTTCGGCCGGTCGGAGTCCGACCTCGCCACAGAGACGGACGACCAGTACCTCCCGATACGTCTCGGCAGCGTCGAGCAACGACTCGTACTGCCGACGGGAGAGGGCATCCATCGCTCCCTCCTCGAGACTCATGCTTCGCGGTTTCTGGAGAAGCGAATATAATTGTACCGGCTGTTGTAGCAGAAAGGAGTGGATCGCGGCCCTGTGCCGAGACCACACACCCACAGACAGTTTCGCGCTATTTGAGTGTGCGAAGTCGCTACCCGTCGCCGATCGTCGCCTGAATCTCGCCGACGATTTCGGGGTTGCGAAGCGCACTCGTATCTCCCAGATCGTCACCGTTTGCGATTGCCTCGAGCAGTCGACGCATGATCTTTCCCGACCGAGTCTTCGGTAGCTCTGGGGTGAAGACGACGGTATCGGGGGCCGCGATCGGGCCGATCGTCGACTCGGCGTTGTCGACGATCGCTTCGCGAACGTCGCCGCTCTCCGGATCGAACCCACCTTCGGTACTCACGTAGGCGTAAATCTCCGTCGCGGTAGTGCCGCTCGAGCGACCGACGACGGCCGCCTCGGCGACACCCTCCACGTCGGTGATCGCGCTCTCGATCGCCATCGTGCTCAGTCGGCTTCCTGAAACGTTGATCACGTCGTCGACGCGGCCGAGCACGGTGACATAGTCCTCGTCGTCGATCGCGGCTGCGTCGCCGCTGAAGTAGCGCCACTCACCGTCGTCAGGCTCGGAGAACCGCTCCCAGTACTCGCTCCGGAACTGGTCGTCGCCGCCGTACAGCGTCCGCGCCATCCCCGGCCAGGGCCGACCGACCGTCAGGTAGCCGGTCTGGCCCGGGTCGACTTCCTCGCCGTGTTCGTCGACTACCTGGACGTCGATACCGGGCAGTCCCGGCCCAGCCGCTCCCGGTTTCATCTCGTCGACACCGGGTAACGTCGAGATCAGTATCGCGCCCGTCTCGGTCTGCCACCAGGTGTCGACGACCGGACACTCGCCGTCGCCGACGTGCTCCCGGTACCAGCTCCACGGACGGGGACTGATCGGCTCGCCGACCGTGCCGAGCAAGCGAAGCGAGGAGAGGTCGTGTCGTTCGGGGTACTCCTCGCCCCACTTCATGAACGCCCGGATCGCCGTCGGCGCGGTGTAAAAGACGTCGACGGCGTTCCGGTCGACGATCTCCCAGAGCCGATCGCGGTCGGGGTAGTCGGGCGTTCCCTCGTACATCACGGTCGTCGTCCCCAGCGCCAGCGGACCGTAGACGATGTAGGAGTGGCCCGTGATCCAGCCGATGTCCGCAGAACACCAGTAGGTGTCCTCGGCCTTGACATCCAGAACAGCGCGGGAAGTCCAGGCGACGTGTGCCAAGTAGCCGCCAGTCGTGTGGACGACGCCTTTCGGCTCGCCCGTCGTTCCGGAGGTGTACATCAGAAACAGCATGTCTTCGGCGTCCCGGGAGACCGGCTCGACCGTCGCACCCGAAAACTCCTCTCGGAGCTCGTGGTAATCCCACTCCCTGTCGCCAAGCACGTGAGGCAACTCCTCGCCGAGCCGATCGACGACGACGGTCTCGACGTCGTGCTCGAGTTCGAGCCGTGCGTTGCCGGCCTTGCTCTTCTGGTTGAACGCGTCACCACGCCGATAGTAGCCGTCGCAGGTGAGCAAATACTCGCTGTCGGCGGCGTCCATCCGCGTCGCGAGCGCGTCCGCGGAGAGCCCGGCAAAGACGACGCTGTGTGGCGCACCGATCCGAGCACACGCCAGCATCGCGATCGGCAACTCCGGAATCATCGGCAAGTAGATCGTGACGACATCGTCCTCCTCGACGCCTAACTGCCGTAACGCGGCCGCGAACTCGTTGACCGCGACGTAGAGATCCCGGTAGGTATAGGTCTCGCACTCGCCGTGTTTCCCCTCCCAACGGATCGCCGCGTGAGTCTTTCGCCCCTCCTCGAGGTGACGATCGACACAGTTGTAGGCAGCGTTCAACCGTCCACCGGTGAACCAGCGATAGAACGGCGGATCGGCGTCCTCGAGGACGGTCTCGTACGGTCGGTCCCAGGAGAGCAGATCGGCGGCGCGATGCCAGCAGTCCGGCCAGTCGTCGTCGAACGTCTGGTAGACGTCGCTGTCGGCCAGGTTTGCCTGCTCGACGAACGTCTCGGGTGGAGTTCGTGGTGACCCAGTGGGGACAGACCGACTACGTCCCCACCCGTTCCGATTGGCCATGTATCTCGAACCGAAGACCGTCAGCCGAATAAACGTTCCTCCGGATCACGACGCTGGACGGCGATTCACCAGCGCGACCGAACGAACGCCATCAGTCGACAGTCGAATCGAGGTCCGAAACGGACTCGTGCTCGCCGGACTCGAGATGACGGACGACGTACACGTCGTACCGCTGGTCGTTCGCGACGGGACTCCCGACGCTCGACTGTGGCGAGATCACCGATCCCGCGTTCTCCGAACCGATAAACACCACGCTCGTGCCAATCTCGGCAGCAACCCGGCGAATCTCACGAACGACGTTCGTCGTCGCGGTCGCCGTCGGCTCGTCGGACTGGACCTCTTCGACGCGAAACGTCGCCTCCGGTGCGACCTCGCGAGCGCGCGTTTCCATCCCCGTAGCGATCGCGTCCGAATCGAACGGCTCACCCTGCGTGATCCAGCCCCGCTCCCGGGCGTACTCCGGATCGTCGGGGATAACAGTCAGGACGACGACCGATTCGTCGAGGAGGTCGCCGAACGTCGACGCCTTCTCGAGTGCCTTCGTCGCGAGCTGTGAACCGTCGAACGGAACGAGCAGTGACATATCCTTCATTGCGACGACCGTCAAAGTAAACTTTCGGCTCCGGCGACGCGTTCGTCGGACAGCCTGGTGAATCGCCTCGGAGTCAAGCCCCGAGGCACTCGCTTTGCTCAACCCGTAGAAGACAACGGTGATGTCGGCTTTACCCACCTGTGAACAGCGGGTGGGCTTTCGCCTCGAAACTCTGTAACCGCGAACCGGCGTGTAGTTGACCGGTCGGCCGCCACAGACTCCTCTCATACGGTTTGCCGTCAGTCAGTGCCGGCGCGTCCGCGAGCCCGCCCGCGGTCGCGCCGGGACATCGGTACAGCAATCCGTCTCAGACGACCTCTTTCCGTCAGTGCCAGCACACCCGCGACCCGAATCGGCGACACCGGGGCGTCGGGACAGCGCCCAATCTCACACACCTTCCTGTAGTCAACTCCCGCCGATCGCCAGAACGAGGTCGGCGATCAGCGGTAACTAGTTACAGCAAACCGTATCAGTCGCCGGTCGACTCCGGCTCATGCTCGTCTTCCGCGACGACCACTACTGGCCGATCGGTGAGCCTGACGACGCCGTCGACCGTCCCCCCCAACAACGCCCGCTTGAACGACGACCGGCCGCGAGCGCCGACGACGATCGCGTCCACGCCGTACTCGCCAGCAGCCTCGAGGATCTTCTCGTGTGGCACTCCCGACTCGACTGTCGTTTCGACCGAGAGGCCGACGTCGACCGCGGTCGACTCGAGGTCGGCAAGCACCGACTCTGCACGATCGATCCGTCGGCGTTTGGTCTCCGCTGGATCGACGATCGCGTTGTCGTACTCGGTTCGACTCTCGAGAACCGTGATCCCGTACAGCGTGGCACCGAACTGGTCCGCAAGCTCGATCGCGTGCTCGACTGCGACACTCCCGGTCTCGCTCCCGTCGGTCGCGACGAGAATCGAGTCGTACATGGGCGTATTTCGGCCGGGGGTGAAAAAGAAGTGTCCCCCCTGGCGACTCTTCGAGGCTCGTCGTACAGATTGCCAGACCGACGCGGTCCGACCGGGGTCCGTCTGCGATTACTGCCGATCGCCAGAATGGGGTCGGCGATCGGTGAGAAGTGACGACAGGAAACCGTATCAATCGTCCCTGTCCGGCATCGTCGAAAACCGCGCCAGTGCTTTCATATCCGTCCGGTCGGACGGCGACGGAGCCGTCGTCGAGTGACGAACGACGCCACGGGACGACCGACGGCCGTCGGAACCCAGGCGGTCGAAGAGACCATCCCCCTGCTCGTCTCCGGTTTCGTCACTCGGTTCCTCGTCGGCAGTTTCGGCTTCGTCCCCCTCGTCGGCCGACCCCGCTTCGTCCCTACTGGCTTCGCCGTCACCAGCTGTTACCTCTTCGAGTCGCTGCTGGATCTGCGTTACCTCGTCGCCAAACTCCGTGACGGTCTCGCGCATCGTCGAACGGAGTCGATCCTCGAGGCTGCCGTCTCCGTCAGGCTGCTCTCTTCCGGTCGCCTCTTCGCCGGCCGACGGCTCCGAACCCCTGCCAGATTTCGATTCGCCAGCCGCTCGTAAGACCCCAATCACGTCGTCGATCTCCGCTTTGTCCGCCTGGTCAGCGAGGTTGCCGAGCCGCAAGAGTCGCTCGAGATGCTCGACCGCCGCTGGCTCGCCCTCGACGATGGCCTCCGGAATCGAATCGGGTTCGGAACCGTCCGGGAGCATCTCGAGTCCGACAGCCTCGAGGAGTACCTCTGGCTCCGTGGACTCGAGGAGGTCACTCGCTCGCGTTGCTGTCTCTACGAGGTCACCGGCCTCTCCGTTCGTCTCGGTCGGCCCGGCGACGACCGCCTCGCTCGCCGCGTCGGCCGCGTTCAGTATCTCGGTCACCCGATCTCGAACGTCGTCTGTTACTGTCACTGTTTTCCTCCTCGTTTCTGGAGTCGGTTCGACAAACACCGCGAGCCGGCACCTATCCGGCGTCTGCAGTCTGCTCTTCCTCGTCGCTCTCGTCCCCCTCGCTCTCCGTCACCGTCTCGATGATCCGTTCGGTCATCTCCTCCCGGCTAAGGTTCGCCTTCACGCCGACATCTTTCGCAACGGACTGGAGATCCTGATAGGACATGACCCCGAGAAAGTCCTCGAGCGTGTCACGCCGGAGGTCCTCGAGGTCCCCGGGTGCGGGACTGTCGGCTTCGTCTTCCACTCTCGACTCGTCGGCTTGCTCTTCGCCTTCCGCATCGGCTTCTCCCTCACCGTCTTCGATCTCGTCTTCGCCTTCCGCGTCGACTGCTCGCTCGCTCGCTTTCTCGTCGCCCTCGAGGACCTCCTCGAGATCCGTCTCCTCCGTAACCACCTCGACCAGCGACTGGAGGGAATCGCTGACGCTGCCGTCCTCGAAGATCGCGCTGACGCCCGACCGGACCGCTGCCCCGACCTCGGATCGAAGGTCGATCTCGTCGTCGGTCTCGAGTGCCTGCGAGAAAGTCTCGTGGAGTTCGCGTCCGATCGACGTGCCGAGTTCACGCCCGGCGCGTTCGCCGAACTGGCGACCGACGGCCGCACCGATCTCGCCGCCGTCGAGTTCGTCCTCGATGCTGCCATCGCCGACCAGTCCGGAGACGCCGACCTGGTCGCTGACCTCGTCGGCGACGGCCTGTTTCAGTCCCGGCCCCTCACTCATCGCTCTCGCCCTCGTCTTCGGACTCGTCTACCTGTCGCTCGCTCGCTTCTTCTTCGTCGTCTTCATCAGTTTCGCCGCCGTCTTCGGCGTTCTCTTTTTCCGACTCGTCTTCTCCCTCATCTTCGCTCTCGTCCGCGATTGCGTCTTCCTCCGCAGTTTCCCCGTCACTCTCCTCCTCGGCTGTCTCCCCGTCTTCGTCTGCCGTCTCGTCTTCCGCCGTTTCGTCTGTCTCGTCGCTCCCCACCAACTCCTCGAGTGCGATCTCGCCGATCGTTCGCCCGATCCGCTCGCCGAATTTCCGTCCGACGACCGCGCCAATTAGTCCGCCAAGCGCCTCGCCGAGCGACTGCTCTTCGCTGATCTCGTCCTCCCAGCGGGTGCCCTCGACAAGTTCGTCGACATCGATGTTCTCGGTCACCTTCTGGAAGTCGACCCGCTCGACGAGCGACTCCGAGTCTGTCCCCGTCTGCGATTCGCCATCCGCTTCTGACGCTGTTGTTGCTGTCTCACTCATAGTTCGGCCTCCGTTTCTGCCGGCTCTTCGTCGGTCTCCGATTCTTCGATCCCCGACTCGAGTTGGTCGATCAACGCCTGGAGTGTCTCGCGAACGACCGTCGCCACGATCGCCTCGATGGGCAGGTTCGGAACGAACCCGGCCAGCCGGTCTTTCACCCACTCGGTCGCGGACGAGAGGCTCCCTCGAAGCCAGCCTCCAGCCCTGGAGAACAAGCCACCGTCGGCCCCAGCCGCTTTTTCGTCCATGTCCTCTGTCTCCGCTTTGCCTCTCTTTGCTGGTGACCCACCACGACCGAACAGGCGACCGACCACCCGCTTTGGCGCGGTAAGAACCGTCATAGCGCCGTCTTTGAGCCGATCGATCAGTCCGATGACCCACTCTTTTGGCTTGCCCAGGAGTGACGTCACCGTGTCCAGGACAGCACGGGGGCCGTCCAGCAACCCCGACACGGCTGACAGGAGATTCCCGAGCAAGTTGTTCTCGCCCGGCCGAGCCGACACGTCGAGCGTTACCGCGTCGAGGTTGACCTCCAGACCGAGCAGATCGAGAAACAGCCCATCGAGATCGAGGTGGAGGACACCAGCGGTCTCGTCGCTTTCGTAGACGTCGTCGGCGTCCTCGACGTGGTACTCACCGTCTTCCTCGCTTTCGTCTCCGTCCTCTCTCTCACCGTCTTCCTCGCTTTCGTCTCCGTCCTCTCTCTCACCGTC
>JGI2924J29684_1077700_pt1 | contig 21092 bp, 35 predicted proteins | sample BenlonsequencITS_FD_29684 | JGI IMG/M metagenome (IMG submission 29684)
TTAATCAGCGGGTTCGGGGTTCGAGTCCCTGCTGGCGCACTCTTTTTGCAGGTCAGAGGCCGTGGCGGTTTTCACGCCACGGCCTCTTCCTCGTTGAAGTCATGTTTACGTATCGTTTTCACCATCGCGCCGAAGCGCTCGTCGAGGAGCTGCGCGGCCTCGGGGTGGGGCTTCCAGCGGGCCATGTAGACGTCTTGGGTCATGCTGACTTTGGCGTGGCCGAGCTGGTCGGCGGCCACGCGCGCGGAGAGCCCGCCCTCGTCGATGGCGGTGGAGACGGTCTTGCGGAAGGCGTGCGGGACGACCCAGTGCAGTTCCAGCGCGGCCCGAACGCGCCGCCACTGGCGCTGGGTGTTGTTCATGTCGCGCACTCCCCCGTTGGCGGCCGGGAAGACCAAGTCCAGCTGCTCCTCGTCGGTCCGGATCTTGCCGGGGTGGCGGAACCCGCTCGCGCCGATCAGATGGCGCTGGGCCTTGCGGCGCTGAAGCATGTCCAGGACGAAGCCGGGCAGCTCGATGGGCCGCCCGTCGCCCGCCTCGGTCTTGGTGTGGGATTCGCGGACCATGCCCCGGCCTTTGACCCTGACAGCTTTTCCGGAGAGCGTCAGGATTCGTTTCTCGAAGTCGACGTCGGTCCACAGGACGCCGAGCGCCTCCCCGATGCGGATGCCGGTGCCGAGCAGGAAGGTGATCACGTCGACGAGGTCGGCGTCTTGGGCGTATTGGCTGAGAGTCGGGTCGGGCGAGTGCTTGCGGGCGTAGGCGCTGCGCGGGGTCGGCACGCCGCCGGGGCCGATCTGCGGGCACGGGGCGTCCGAGGTCATGATCGCGTCGAGGATGCGCTCCACCGTCTCGTCGTCGATCCCCTTGGGCCGCTGGGCGGACTCGGAGCCGCGCGCGCGTTTGCCGGCGGTCGTCTTGGGGACGTCGCGCATCGGGTTGGTGGGCAGGGCCTCGTAGCGCACGGCGAGGGCGAGCATCCCGGAGAGGATCGTGCGGCAGTGGTGGGCTGAGCCTTTCGGGAGCGCGCGCAGGAAGTTGTGCAGCAGCTGGACTTTGAGCTCTTTGATCCGCACCTGTCCGAGGCCCTTCTGGATCTTCTTCGCCGCGCGGTCGTACTGGTCGATGGTCCCCTCCGAGATCGAGCCCTCCTTCTGCCGTTCGACGAGCTGGTTGCGGAACTCGGCCCACAGGACCGCGACGGTGGTGTCCGGGGTGACCAGGTCGCCCGAGGCGGGGGTCTGGCGGTCTTGGAGTTTCTTCTTGAGGGCGTTCTCGGCCTTGGCCTTGGTCGGGCCGCTGGATTTGACCAGCCTGCTCTCGCCGTCCCAGTCGCGGAACCAGGTCGAGGCGGTCCAGTGGCCGGGCCGGGCCTCTTTCGTGTTGATCTTGCCGTAGCAGCCGAGCGGGGTGGCGGGTCTGGGCATCTGTGCTCCTCGGGATGGCCGGCTCGACGCCGGTTATTCGAACTAATGTTCGATACTATAGCTCGAATCTGTTCCCTCGTTAACAGGTTCGAGGCGAGGGCCTCTAGGCCGCGCCGAGCGCCCTGGCCGCCGGTCGCGCCTCGCGCAGCCGACGCAGGCGGTTGGCGGTCTGCGGGTGCGCGGCGACGGCGGCGGGGTCGTCGAGCGCTTGGTTGAGGAGCTGGTAGTAGCGGATCGGGCCGAGCCCGAACGCTTCGCGGACAGCGGCGTCTTTGTTCGCGGCCCTGCGCCACCACGCGCGCTCGAACGCGAGGAGGCTGGCGGGGTCGGGCTTCACGCGGCGCTCCAGAACGTGATGTGCAGCCACGCGCCCTCCTCGCGGGTGAGGCCGTCGAGCCGGGCTTTGACGACTTCCTCGGTGACGTCGAGGAGGCGGGCGAGCTCGACGCGGTCGGTCGGGTCGTGCGCGTCGCCGTAGGCTTGCAGCAGGTCCGCGAGATGGAAGAGCCAGCGCGCGGCCTCGGCCTCCGCCGCCGCGCGCTCCTCGGCTGGGCACGGGGCCGCGAAGCCGCAGCGCTCGCGCTCCAGGGAGGCGAGCGCCGCGGCGGCGGCGCATCTGCGCCGGACCACGCCGTCGAGGCGGCGGTCGAGCCGGATCAAGCTCCCCTCGCGCTCCCAGCCGACCCCGTCTGGCAGCTCGGCGAAGGCGTCGACGACGACCTCCGGCCAGCCGGCCCCGAGCGCCCGCCACGGGTGGAAGGGACGGCGGGCGAGGCGCTCCCGCAGTGCCTGGTCGTCGTCCTCCGAGTGCTGAATCACATGCATGTGATTGAACGTTAGGCATTTCGGCGCGATCGTCAAGCGCAGTTGTCCACAGGGCTGTGTGGAACTCGCCGAAATCGTCTGAAATCCGGCGAACACGGCGAGGGGTTCTGGGGAGACTCGCCGAACATCGGATCGTTCCCCCAGCTCAGGGAACCGCTCGCTTGTGGATAAAAGTGCTGTCGGCGTGTCGCCGTTTTCCGCTTCTCGGCGTGTCGCCGATAGCGGGGAGGCTTCGAGCCCGAGTTGGGCGAGCGCGGCGGCGGTCTCCTCGACCGCTCTGCGCTCGGGCGAGGTCTCGTTCGGGCGGGCGGCTGGGTCCTGGTTCGGTTCGGTGCGCGTGGTCGGTTGTTTACTCATGCTGGAGATCATCGGACGGGCCACTGACAAAAAGTGGCCCTGACCTCGAATTACACTGATGTTTTTTCGGTTTTCCGCCTGATTCGCGGACGTCCTCCGATGTCAGGACATGTATGTGTTCTCTATCACTTTTCTGGATTCGTCGGCGTTTCTGCGCGCTCGGGGCGGTTCGGGCCGCCCCAGTGGGGCTGGCGCTCGGGGCGCTCCTCCGGCCACAGCGGCGCGGGGATGCGCCCGGCGGCGAGGGAGAGCTCGGCGCGCTCGACGAGATCGGAGACTTTCAGGCCCAGGCGGCGGCAGACGATCTCTAGCTCCAGGAGGGTGAGCGGGATCGCGGGCTTCTCGCCGAGCCGGGCGCGGACGTAGCGCTCGGCGCCGAACGTGCCCCCCTCCAGCGACGGGGGGCCCTGGAGCGCCGAGACCCTCAGCCCCTGGCGGGTCAGCTCGGCGCGGGTCTCGCGCACGATGGCCAGCTGCAGGGCAGTGAGGGGGATGCTCTCCGTTTTCTTCACCATGCGCCCACCGTATCGGACGGGAATGACGATGAACAACATATTCCGGACTTTCGCTACACCTATGAGCCATGACACATACCTAATGAAGTTGCAAACATCATGATTAGGTATTAGGCTCTCGGCATGCCCATCGAAAACCACACCCTCTCCGACGCGGTGGCAGCCGAGGTGCGCGCCCTGCTCGCCAGACGCGACATGACCCGCGCCCAGCTCGCCGAGAAGATCGGCGTCGAGTACCCCGTCCTGTGCCGGGCCGTGAAGGGCCAGCGCCCTTGGCGGCTCGACGAGCTCCAGAAGGTGGCCGACGCGCTCGCCGTCCCGGTCGCGCAGCTCCTGCCCGCCTGGGCACGCGAACTGGGCCTGGGAGCCGCCGCGTGAGCGCGCCGTCCCTGCCGCTGGACGCGATCACCGTCGAGGGCAGGCACCGCAAAGACCTCGGCGACCTTCAAGCCCTCGCCGACAGCATCAAGACCGTCGGTCTCTTGCACCCGGTGGTCGTCACCCCCGACGGCCAGCTGGTCGCCGGGCAGCGCCGCGTCGAGGCCGTCAAACTGCTCGGCTGGCAGCGCGTCCCGGTGACCGTCATGGCCGACCTCGACGACGCGGCGCGGCTGCTGCGCGCCGAGTCCGACGAGAACGCCTGCCGCAAGCCCTTCACCCCCGTGGAGGCCGAGGCCATCGCCGGTGAGATCGAGAAGATCCTCAAACCTGTTGCTGAAGCACGCAGGCAGGCCACCCAAGGCAGGCCGAAAACTGGTGCAGATTCTGCACCAGTTTCCGACGCGCGGATTCCGAAGACCAGGGACATAGCGGCGGAAGCCGTCGGCTACTCCCGCGACACCATCGCGAAGGTCCGCAGCGTTCGCGAGGCCGCCGAGGACCCCGACGCCCCGGAGGCGGTCCGCGAGGCCGCCGAGCGGGCACTGGCCTCGATGGACGAGGACGGCAGCGTCCACGCCGCGTGGAAGTCCGTGATCGAGGCCAAAGCCGCCCAGCCCCCTGAGCGGGAGCGGGCGCCGGACGAGCCCCTGCCCGAGCCCAAGGCCGCCCGCAAGCGCAAACCGCTGCCCGATGTGGAGCTGCGGCTGAGCGTGCAGCAGGACGCCGTCCTCGACGGGTACCGCCGCCTGCTCAAAGACGACCGCTGGGGCTCGAACCGCAAGAGCTTGGAGCCCAGAGTCCGCCGCGCCTTGCAGCAGACGATCTTCTCCGCGCGAGAGCTGCTCGACGAGCTCGCCCCCGAAGACTTCCCCCAACAGGAAGAACCGCCCATCCCCATCCCCGAGAGGAACTGATCGCCATGACCACGACTATCCCGACTCCAGCCTCCGCGTTCGCCGACGCCTCAGGCCCCGACGCCTCCTGGTGGTGGATCGGCCCCGAGGAGGCCGAAGAGCTCCTCGGGCACAACACGCGCAACAGAAACCTGCGCCCCGCCCACCGCGACGCCCTCGCCAGAGACATGACCGAGGGGCGCTGGAAGGAGAACGCCGCCCCGGTCCAGGTCGCCGCCGACGGCACGCTGCTCGACGGGCAGCACCGCCTCTCGGCGATCGTCAAATCCGGCGTCCGCCTGAAACTGCTGCTCGTCACCGGGCTGCCGAAAGACTCACAGCACGTCATGGACTCCGGGGCCAAGCGCACCGTCGCCGACGCGCTGCGCATCGACGGCGTCCCCGACGCCACCAAGGTCGCCTCCGCCGCGCGTGCCGTGATCATGCTCGACCAGCGGCACGTCCCCACCCACACCGAGACGGTCGCCTTCGCCAGAGAGCACGCAGAACAGCTGGCCTGCGCGACCCGACTCGGGTACCAGGTCTACCGCGACCTCGCCGGCTCCCCCTCCTCCTGGGCCGCGGCGGCGTGGCGCATCCTCGCTGTGGACCACGTCAACGGCCACATGTTCCTGCACCTGCTCGCCTCCGGAGAGATGATCGGCCACGGGCACCCCGCCTACACGCTGCGCCGCAAGCTGCGCTCCGGGCTCGCGTCGGCGAACAATCCCAAGGCGCTGCGCGACACGCTCGCCCCGGTGTTCAAAGCCTTCAACCTCTGGGGCGCGGGCAAGAGCGCCCAAGTGATCCGCGTCGACCCCAACGAGCACTACCCGTGGCCCCGCCTCGCGGAGAACCCCCTCGACTAACCCCATCGGCCCTCCGGCCGGGAGGCGTTCACCGCTCCCGGCCGGAGCCGGCCACAACCCACCAGATTGGAGAACACGATGAGCACAGCGACAGCGCCCGCGCTCCCCGACGAGCCCGAGCGCAAGCCGACGCTGCGCCTGGCCGACCCCGCCCCGGCCCGCCAGCGCACCGCCCGCCACCTCGCCGAGCACCGGACGGACCTCGACCTCATGCTGCACCACCGCGAGAAGGCCGCCGAGCACGCCGAGCTCGCCAAACGGCACGAGGCGCAGATCAAGGCCGCGCTCGGCGACGCGGATGTGGGGGTCTTGGACGGGCGCGCCGTCGTCACCTGGGAATCCCACCAGCGCACGGGCCTGGACCAGGCGAAGCTCAAACGCGACTGGCCCATCGCGTTCGCCGACTGCCAGCGCACCACACGCGTGCGCGTGTTCCGGGCGGTCGACGAATGAGCGCGTGGAGGGCGACGAGGACGAAAACCCCGTCCAAGACGATCCGCTGCGAGGACTGCGTCGCGAACTGGGGCGCGCACCTGGACTCCGGCGGCCAGCTGCCCGGCCCGCAAGTCCGCTGTGCCTCGGTGTCGCTCACAGCGGGCGAGGCGCGGCACAAGCTGTGCGGCCCCTGCTACGCCGAGCGCAAGCTCGCCCACGACCAAGAGGAGAAGAAGAGATGAGCGCCATAACGCCCCAAGACTGGGCCATCACCGCCCGGACGGCGCGGATCGCGCGGTTGCAGGAGGAGCTGGACGCGCTGCACAAACGCCACGCCCCGGTCTGGACCGACCTGCGCGACGGGCACTGGCAGTGGACGGCGGGCGATTTCGTCTTCAGCCAGCTCTGGCGCCTGCTCAGCGACCTGAACTCATTCTTCCTCGACCTCGCCCACCACCCAGAGCTCGCCCCCGGCGGCGGCCCCCCGCAGCTTCGGCTGGTCGAACCCCGGGAGGAGTCCGAACAATGAGCGCCCTCGGAGCATTCGAGATCCTCGACCCCATCCGGCCTGTCGGGCTGCTCGCCGACCTGAAACAGATGATCAAGGCCCAGCACGGGGCGAACCCGCGCTCCAAGCAGTCCGCGCTCGGGCCCTCGGAGCTGGCGCACCCGTGCGAGCGCCGCCTGGCGCTGCGCCTGGCCGGGGCCCCGAAGGCGAACGAGGGCGGGGACCCGTGGGCCTCCATCGTCGGCACCGCGATCCACGCCTGGCTGGGCGCCGCCGCTGTAGCGGACAACGCCCGGCTCGGCCGGGAACGGTGGACCGCCGAACGCAAGATCGAGATCGTCCCCGGCCTGGCGGGGACCCCGGACCTGGTGGACGCCGATTCGGGGACGGTGATCGACTGGAAGACCGGGTCCGCCGCCAGGATCGCGGCGGTCAAGCGCCAAGGGGAGATGGACCCCGAGCACCGCGCCCAGACCAGCCTCTACGGGCACGGCCTCAACCAGACCGGCGTGAAGGTGCGCAAGATCGCGGTCGTCTACCTGCCGCGCTCGGGGAACCTGGAGGACGCGATCTGCTTCGAGGAGCCCTGTGACCCCGAGCTCGCCCAAGAGCACCTGCGCCGATTCGAACAAGCCAACCGGCGCCGCCGACACAACGCGATCACGCGAACCGAGCCCGATTTCGCCAAGATCCCCATCACCCCCGTCAAGTGCGAGCACTGCCCGTTCTTCGCGCCACGCCCCAGCTCGCCTGTCCAGTGCGCCGGCGAAACCGCCGTCCTGTCCCACAACGCCGCCTAAGAGGAAATGAGGAACCAAATGACGACCGCGAACACCGCAGAGCCCGACGACCCCGAGCTCGTCGACCCCACCCCCTACCGCTTCGACTGGGACAAGGCCCACGGCCACGTCCTGCTCATCGAGCCCCTCGCCAAAGAGGACGTCGAGACCGGCCAGTACGGCGTCAAACCCGCCATCCGCGCCAACGTCGTCGACGTCGAGCACCCCACCGGACCCGAGCGCGCCCCCGACGTCCTCGTCTTCGGCGCGGGGCTGGTGAAGAACCTCGAAGAGCACTGCGGGCGCGGCTGGATCGGCGGGCGCCTCGGAAAAGAGGGCAAGGCCCGCGTCCTCGAACCGCTCACCCAGGCCGAGAAGGCCGACGCCCTGCACAAGGCCGGCGCCCTTTTGCGGAGGTCCGAATGAGCCCGCCGCGCCCGGGCGAGACGATCCCGCTCGCCCGCGACCTCGCCACCAAACACGGCATGTTCGCCAAAGGCGTCACAGTCGAGGTCCTCCAGCTGCGCTACCTCGTGAGCCTGGACCCGCCCGGCTCCCCCTCACCGCCGAAGATGACCGCCGTCGTCGCAGAAGACCTCCTGTGGGCGCCGGACAAGCGCGAGCGCAACCACGCCCGCCTGGAACGGGACCGCCGCAGCGCGGAGCTGCACCGGCTGCGCTCCGGGCAGGCCCAGACCGTCCGGACCCCGGTCGCCGTGCTGGCGGACCTGTACCTGCACGCGAGCGTGGAGGCGCAGGACCGCGCCGACAACGCTCTCGGCGCGAGGGCCGTGGACGCCGTCGTCGCGCTCCACGACCGGCGCGAAGCGCCCAAAAGGAGCGCGTGAGCGATGGAGAAGGTGTGGCTGTCCTCGACCTACTACCTCGACGCGAAGGTGGCCGGGCTGTCGGCGAACGCGGAGCGACTGTTCACCCGCGCGCTCGCGTTCTGCGGCAACGCCGAGACCAAAGGCGTGTTCGACAAAAAGCAGGCGATGTGTCTCGGGATCGTCCGCGTTTCGTCGTACATATCGGAGCTGATCCGCGCACAGATCGTCGACGAGACCAGTCCTGGCGTCTACCGGTTCCGCAACTGGGAGAGGTGGCAGAAAACCGGCGACGAACTGCTCGAACGACGAGAGAAAGACCGCGAGCGCAAACGCCGTCAGCGCGAGCGGTCACAGGAAACGTCCCGTGACGTCACGCCTCTAGAAAAGAATAGAGAAGAAAAGACATCTACTAGTCACGTTCCTAAAGCACCTCACCTGAGCGACGCGGGCGGGCGCGAGGGGCCGCTGCCCGGTCGCGTGCCGATCAAGGGCTGGGCACTGGTGCGCGAGACGATCCCAGGCGAGCACCCCCAGCAGATCCGCTCCGCCCTCGCCGTCAAAGCCGCCGAACTGCTGCGCGCCGGGACCCCCAGAGCCGACGTCGCGGACGCCCTGCGCCTGTGGCTCGCCAAACCCCGCGCAGGGGCGGGACTGTTGCCGTCGCTGGTCTCCGAAGTCGTCAAAAACCGGGCTGACCCGGCCCAGCCCGCCAGGGGCAGCCCCTCGGAGAAGGCCCTCGGCTGGCTCGCGATCGCCGCCGACTACGAGGCCAAAGCCCACAACGCCCAAGACCTGACCGGAAGGGAGCTCGACTAATGATCAACCCCAGCGACCAGCAGGTCGCCGACGCCGCGAAAGCCCTCGGCAAAGCCGCGCTCTTCGACCGCTGGTTCGCCAAACCCGAGCCCGGCATGGCCCGCGCCTGGGCCCAAGCCTTCGCCCGTTTCGACCTGCGACTGCCGGACCTCTTGGACGCGGTGACCCTGCACTACAGCGAGACCGGCGAGCACATCGCCGCCGCCGACGTCATCCGACACGCCAGAGCGATCCGCCGCGACCGGGCCGAACGCGAGAAACCCGGCGAGCGCTCTGAGCGCCAGAACCGGCTCGACCGCCGCCTAGAGGCCAAAATCCTCGAACTCGCCGACAAGAAGTCCATCGACAACACCAACCAGCCGACACAGGAGCACTGAACCATGACCATCGACATCGCCCTCGCGCACGACCCAGAAGCCAGACGCATGATCGCCGAAGTCCGGCGCCACGCGGAAGGACGCCTCTCCGAGGAAGACCTCGCCCTGGCCCTCGCCGAGTTCGAGCAGCTCATCACCCTCGCCGAGGTCCTCGCCCTGTGGCGCGACGGCCTGGTGGCCTTCGCCTGGGACGGTGAAACCCTCACCGCACGCCCCGCCACGCCAACCGCCAGCACGGACGCCGCGAAGGAGAACCTGTGACGCACGAGCCCTCGATGATCGACCCGGAGGACCTGGAGCGCTTCATGCGCGAGATCTGGGCCAACTCTCGCGAGTCCGGGCCCACCAACGCCGAGTGGCGCGCGGCCCACCTCGCGTTCGGGCACTGGGCGCTCCAACACGCCGCCTGGGAGCTGTGGAAGAGGGGCCGCATCAGCCTCGCCTGGACCGGAACCGAATTCGCCTACAACCTCCCCCTCGAACCAGAGCAGGAGCAAGCCGCATGAGCGCCCGGCCCTGCGTCCACCCCGGCTGCCGCGACAAATTCGGCGACCGCAGACTTGTCGCAGACGGCATGTGCCGTGGCTGCCGGAATCAACTGCGCCGCACACTCGGCCTCATCGCCGCCGACTACGAACGCCTCGCGCTCCTGCCCCGCCCGCAAGGCCCCGACACCCTCGGGCGCAAAGCCACCCCCGAGGGCTTCGGGCACCCCGCCGAACGCGCCAGCGAGCTGTGCGCCGAGATCGCCGAATCCCTCGTCCGCGCCCACCAGCTCCTCGCCTGTGTCCTGGGCGGCCTCGGACCAAGCGAGAACCTCTCCCAGGCCGCGCACGTCGCGCAGTCCCGCCAGTGGCTGGACGAGCGCTTAGAGACGATCTGCGAGCTCGACCACGCCGGCAAGCTCGCGAGCGAATGGGGCGAGCTGCGCGAGCGCACCAAGCCCTACGGCGTCGCCGCCCCGATGGTCTGGCTCGGCGGCAAATGCCCCGGCTGCGAGAACCTCACCGTCTGGCGCTGCTGGGACGAGGTCGAGGAGCACTACGACCGGATCGTGTGCTCGGTGTGCGACTGGGAGCCCGACGAGGGCGAGATCGCGGACTGGCTCGACCAATACCAGGCCCAATGGGAAGAAATCGCCCGCCACAAGGCTTCATGACCTGGACTCATCCACAAGCACGCCGCCGAGCACAACCCCCCGACCAGGCGATTTCACATCGCCGCGCCGTTCCATTGCGAACATGTGTGCTAACTCCGTAGCGTAGAGGTCAGCGGGAGACGTGCGCCCCGAGCCCCACCACCCACCTAGAGAGCCGCCACCGGCGAGCTGTGTCGACAAGGGGGCCATCGTGGGCAGACCGCTCCCGCCGAACATCCTCGCCCACGGCCCCGACACCCTCCTCGCCGCCGACGAGGCCGCGCGGGTCCTGGGCGTCAAAGCCCAAACCGTCCGGGCCTGGAGCCGCCGGGGCAAGCTCCGGCCATCCGGCCTGGACAACTCGGGCGTGCACCTTTACCGATTCCACGACCTGCTGCGAGCAGCCACGACCAGGGGAGGAAACAGCCCATGCCCGAACTGTTGACGAGCGTGGAGCTGTTCGCCGGGGCGGGCGGCCTGGCCCTTGGCCTTGAGCGGGCCGGTTTCCAGGCCGCCGCCCTGGTCGAATTCGACAAGAACGCCTGCGCGACCCTGCGCGCCAACTTCCCCGACACCCCCGTCATCGAGGGCGACGTCCGAGGCGTCGACTGGAGCGAGATCGCAGCCCCCGGCGAGACCGACCTCGTCGCCGGAGGTCCGCCGTGCCAGCCGTTCAGCCTCGCCGGCTCGCAGCGGGGCGAGGCCGACGAGCGCGACATGATCCCCGAATTCGTCCGCGCCGTCCAAGGGCTGCGCCCCAAGGCGTTCCTCATGGAGAACGTGCGCGGCCTGCTCTCCCCACGCCACGCCGACTACTACCGGCGCGTCCTCGAACGCCTCGCCGAGCCCGCCCTCGGCCTGCGCTACACCGTCACCCCGAACCTCGTCTGCGCCGCCGACTACGGCGTCCCCCAGCAGCGCTGGCGCGTCCTGGTCATCGGCATCCGCGAAGACCAGAACCCCGAGGGCTTCGCCTTCCCCGAGCCCACCCACTCCTTCGAGGCCCTGCTGCACTCCCAATACGTCACCGGCGAATACTGGCATCGCCACCCCGTCCCCGAGGACGACCGGCTGCCCTTGAACAAGCCCCACGCCCGCAAGCTCGCGCTCGTGAAGCAGAACGGCCCCGGCGCGCTCCTGCCGTGGCGCACCTTCCGCGACGCCACCTGCGACCTCGGCGAGATCGGCCCCGTCGACCGCTCCCACCACACCCGCCACGCGCTCTGGCGCGAGCCGATCGTCAACCCGCCGTGGAAGATGCACCCCACCCGACCGGACCTGCCGGCCAACACCGTCCTCGCCAGCCACTCCGGCTCGGCGCGGTTCAACATGGTGCAACTCCCCGAAGGCCGGGCACGCGAGCTCACCATCCCCGAGAGGCTCAGGGCGCAGACCTTCCCCGACACCTGGCAGATCATAGCCGCCGGGCGGCAGAGCGCGCTCAAGCAGCTCGGCAACGCCGTCCCAGTCCAGCTCGGGCAAGTCGCCGGCAACGTCATCGCCGCCCACCTCGCAGCACAGCGGCCCGCGCAGGGCCTCGCGGCCTGACCAAGATGGCCGCCAGCTGGTCCGGCGACAAGGCCGCCAAACTCCGCGCACGACTGCGGGCAGAACGCCGCCCGTGCTGGATCTGCCGCCAGCCGATCGACTACAACGCGCCGCCCGAGCACCCCGACAGCTTCCAAGCCGACCACGCCTACCCCAGGGCCACCCACCCGCATCTGGCCTTCGACTACCAGAACCTGCGCGCCAGCCACGCCCGCTGCAACCAAACCAGGGGCGCAGCCCAACCCGCTCACGCGGCCTGGGCGAGAAGCGAGGACTTCTAGCCATAGTCGAACATGTATTCGATGAATGTGATAGGATGCGGGCATGGGATCTGCCGAGGAGAGCTTCAAGCACTGGCGCTACGAGACCCAGCTGGAGGACGCGGGCGACTACGGCCTCATCCAGTCCGTCGACGCCAAAACGGAAGACGGCAAGACCCTCACCGTGCGACTCTACGAGGTCGGCGCGGGCGGACTGATCCTCGCCGTCATCGGAGACAAAGGGACGCGGCTGACGATCAAGCACGACGACGGGCTCGTGCGGCACAACTACTGCGACGAGCGCGACCACTACTGCGACGAGACCGTCGTGGCCTTCGAGGACTAACCCACTCGCCACCCCCAGGGGGTAGGGGCTCAAGATCACGGCGAAGTCGATCATGACAGCCATGGCGGCGGTAGCGTCGAATCCCTCCCCGACCAGCCCCCCTCGCGCGTGCGCGCGAGGGGGGAGGGCGTCGTCCGCGCTACCGCCGCTGGCTAGGTTGTGGCAACGCCCCTCCGTCGGTGCCCCATCGGTCTTCTTCCTCTCGCTGCTCGACGAGGTCGGCGGGGGTGGCGTCGGAGATCTCCAGCAGGTCCGCGACGGTCGTCTTGTCGTTCGGTGCGGCCGCTGTCATCATCGCGTCGTGCGCGAGATGCGGGACGCCCCAGGGCGGGACCACGAACAGCGTGTGCCGTCTTCCCCGCTCCCCTTCTAGGCGTATGGTGCCTGGCGGTTGGTAGTAGGACTTGTCCAGCAGCACTCGTTTCCCGGCAATCAGGGCTTGGGCCGGAGCGATCGCCCATTCCCTGGCGCGATAGATCACCCGATGGACGTGGCCTAAGCGGACCCCGAGCACCCGCAGGAGTTCGGGCAGCTCTTCGGCCAAGTCTCGCGAGCGGGGCCACCACGCCCCGTCCACATGTCCGGTCGGCTCGGCTTTCGGCTTCAACCGCAGACGCAATGTCACGCCATGGCGCGGCATCGGATCGAGGACTGCGCCCGATTGGTGTGATAGTGATAATTGTCGCGACACGATGGACGCTCCTGACCGGCCCGCAGGAGCGAGCCTCTCGACCCCCGCGACGACGCCTTCGAATGAGGCCGTCCGAATCAGCGGGAATACGGTTCATTGTACGCCCGTGGGGGGATTCGCGCCGCCAACCAGCCCGACCTGCGGCGCTCTCGCCCCGGAGCCTGGACGCGGCGGCGGCCCGGCAGGGTCATTCGCCCAGATCGCCGCCGCCGTCGCCCGCCCACGACCGCTGCCTCGGGACCACGTCTGTGCCTTGGGCGCCGTCGGGCGAGAGGATCTGGGAGAGCCTCTCGGGGGCGTCGGTGTTGTGACGTCCCGCCGCCCTCGCCATGATCGAGCGAGCGTCGTCGGGGTGCAGGTCGTGCGGGATCACGAGCAGCAAGAGCTGCTTCTGGCTCAAACCGACCACACGCACCGCGTTCAACGGCCGACGAGCCTCCCCTGTCGTCTTCACAGCCCTTTCCTGCGAGGTGACGTGCCCCGGAGCGGTCGACCAACCGCCAAAGTCGTACAACACCAGATTGACAAGCCCCAACTGCCCCACGAGCTCCGGGAGCAGCCGAGGCAGCTCGACGTGCAAGTCCCGGCTCCGCGGCCACCACGACCCGTCGACAGGTCCCGATCCATGGTCCTGCGGCTTCAGCAGCATGCGCAACGCCTGCCGCCGATCCCTCTTTTTCGGCGCCCACTTCAAGAGAGCCCTCCTGCCTCGGCCACAACATGGCCGGGTACATGCCAACGACGGAACGGCCAACACGGCCAAGCGCGATATCCGCTGACATCCTTACTTTACACTCGTCACTTGCCTGATCACGCCTTTTTCGGCGGATTGATATTTCGATCACACAGGTAGCCGGTTCGGCTCTGCCCGCGCAAGTCGGCCATGGCGAAGCCAGCCAGGAGACTGCCGCCCTCCGGCCAACAGATCAACTTTCGATGGGAGCCACTCGCATGGCCTCTGTCCTCGCCGCCGTGGAGGCCAGCGTCGCCGCAGCCTCGCACCTGACCCCGCTCGACGCGGGCGCGGTGGAGAACGCCCGCGCCCTGGCGCGCTTGATCGACGAGGCCGAGGCTCGCGGGCTGGACGAGTTCGCCCGCGTCTGCCACAACGCCTCCCCCGCGCTCGGGAAGATCCTCTCCGACTTGGGCCTGACGCCGTTCGGGCGCAAGGGCCTGCCGCAACCGCCCGCTTCCGGGGGCAAGCTCGCGCAGCTGCGCAAGGCGGCAGAGACGAAGACTTAGCACCTGGAGGGCGGATGTGGCCGAACAGCTGCTCGGCTCCACTGTCCCTCGCGTGTGGACGCCGCCGCTGCGGGAGCTGACCCCCGACGCCAGCCTCGGCCACTCGGTGATCGAGTTCGCCCGCGACGTCCTCGCCGTCCAGCTCCTCCCCTGGCAGGAATGGCTGCTCACACACGCCTTGGAGGTCCGCCCGGACGGGCTGCCGCGCTTTCGCACCGTGATCGCCCTCGCCGCACGCCAGAACGGCAAAAGCCTGCTCATGATCGTCCTCGCCCTCTGGCGCGTCTACGTCAAAGGCGGCGTCGTCGTCGGCACCGCCCAAGACCTCGCCAACAGCGAGAAGGCATGGGGCGAGGCCGTCGAGCTCGCGGAGGGCACCCCGGAGCTCGCGTCCGAGGTCCTGCACGTCGACAAGACCAACGGCAAGAAGAGCCTGCGCCTGCACTCCGGCGCGCAATACAGGATCGCGGCCGCCTCCCGGCGCGGAGCCCGCGGCTTCACCGCCGACCTGATCCTGTTGGACGAGCTGCGCGAGCACCAGTCCTTCGACTCCTGGGCGGCGGTCACCAAGACCACGATGGCCCGCCCCGACGCGCAGGTCTGGTGCCTCTCCAACGCCGGGGACCACCTCTCCGTCGTCCTCGCCCACCTCAGGAACATCGCCCACCGCCAGCTCGACTGGCCGGACGGCAAACCCGACCACGTCGAGGACCAGGCCCCCGACGATGAGGCCGAAGACGACTCGGTGGGGATCTTCGAGTGGTCCGCCCCGCCCGGCTGCGACCCCAAAGACCGCCACGCCTGGGCGCAAGCGAACCCGGCCCTCGGGGTGACGATCACCGAGCGCGCCATCGCCAGCGCGTACGCCACCGACCCCGCCCCGGTTTTCGCCGCCGAAGTCCTCTGCCAATGGCCCCTCACCGTCACGCCCGGCCCGTTCCCGCCCGGCTCCTGGGACTCCACCCGCGACGACAACAGCACGATCGCAACCGACTCGCCGCGAGTGGTCGGCCTGGACATGGCCTGGAACCGCTCCACCGTCACGCTCGCCCTCGCCGGTCGCCGCGACGACGGGATGGCGCATGTGGAGATCACCGCCCAACGCGCCGGCTCGGACTGGGTCGCCCCCTGGCTCGCGGAGCGCCGCGAGAAGATCGCAGCCGTGATCGTGCAGGCCAACGGCGCGCCCGCCTCATCCCTTGTAGCCGATCTGGAGGCCGCCGGGCTGCCCGTCATAGCGTGGCGCGGCCCGGACCTCGGCAAAGCGACCGGAGCGTTCCACGACCTGCTCGCCACCGGCAAGATACGGCACTTATCGCACCCTGGCCTGGACCAAGCAGCCGCCACAGCAGCTGTCCGCCCGGCCGGGGACGCGTGGCTTATCGACCGCAAACACTCACCCGTCGACCCAGCCCCGCTCGTCGCCGCCATTGCCGCGACATGGGGATTGGCGAACCTACCTGCTGCTGAGCCCGTCAGCGCTTACGAGGACTCGGGGCTGACCGTGCTGTGACCTGACGAGAGCGAGGCCAGAAGTATGGGCCTGCTCTCCTGGCTCGGTTTCAAGCCGCCAGCCCAGCCGCCTGCGGTGTGGACCGCCGCCGAGCCGGTGGTGCGGGTCGTGCTCGCGGACCTGCAAGCCCAGCCGGTGGAGAAGTTGTGGGCCGAGCAGCCGAACCTGCGAACGGTCATCGACTTCCTCGCTAGGAACGTCGCCCAGCTCGGCCTGCACGCCTACAGCAGGCAGCCCAACGGGGGGCGGGAGCGCGAGCGGAACACGGCGCTCGCGCGGCTGTTGGAGCGCCCGAATCCGGAGCAGACCTGCTACGAGCTCCTGTACTCGCTCGTCGCCGATTTGAGCCTGTACGACCAGGCGTTCTGGTACGTCGACCAAGACCCCGCCTCGGAGTCCGGCTGGGTGGTGCGCCCGATCCCGCCCGCGTGGGTGACCGGCCGCCGCCAGATAACGCCGTTCGCGGTCGCCGAGTGGCAGATCGCCCCGCCGCACGCCACCGGGCTGGTGGTGATCCCCGGCGAGAAGATGCTCGTCTTCCACGGCTGGAACCCCCTGGACCCCACGGGCGGGCTCACCCCCGTGGCCACGCTCAAAGCCGTCCTCGCCGAGCAGATCGCCGCCCAAGCCTACCGCTTGCAGACCTGGCGCAACGGCGGCCGGGTCGGCGCCTACATCCACCGCCCCGCCGACGCGCCGCGCTGGTCCCCGGAGGCCAAACACCGCTTCGTCACGGACTACCAGGGCGCCTACTCGGGCAACAACGGCCCCCGCGCCGGCGGCACCCCGGTCCTCGAGGACGGGATGGAGCTGCGCCGGATCGGGTTCTCCGCGAAGGACGAGGACTACATCGAGGCCCAGAAGCTCGCCCTGGCGACCGTCGCCTCGGTCTACCACATCTCCCCGGTGATGGTCGGCCTGTTGGACAACGCCAACTACAGCAACGTCGAGGCGTTCTCCCGGATGCTCTACACCGACACCCTCGGCCCCACCCTCTCGATGGTCGCAGGGCGCCTCAACGCCTTCCTCGTCCCGAGGATCGCCCCCGGCTCCGCGAGCTACGTGGAGTTCGACCTGCGCGAGAAGCTCAAAGGCTCCTTCGAGCAGGAGGCCCAGGCGACCGCCACCGCCGTGGGAGGCCCGTGGCTCACCGTCAACGAGGCCCGCGCCAAGGACAACCTCCCCGCCGTCGAGGGCGGGGACGAGCTGCTCAGGAACCTCAACCAGACCACCGAGCCGAGCCCGCCACCGCCGCTCGGCCCGCACGAGGAGGGAGCCGGCGATGCGGCGCAAAGCGTTCGACACGACTATCCGGCCGCTGCCTGAGCGGGAGGGCGTCTTCACCGCGTACGCCTCCTGCTTCGGCAACCGCGACCTGCACGGCGACGTCGTGGTCAAAGGCGCGTTCGCCAAGACCCTCGCCCAATGGGCCGAGAAGGGCCGCCCGATCCCCCTGCTCTACGGGCACGATTTCAGCGACCCCGAGCTGTGCGTGGGCAAGGTCCTCACCGCGAGCGAGGACGACACGGGCCTCTTGGTGACAGCCTCCCTCGACTTGGACAACCCGAAGGCCGCACAGGTGCATCGCCTGATGAAGGACGGGCGGCTCGCGCAGATGAGCTTCGCCTTCGACGTCCTCGACTCCGAGCGCGTCAAAGCCGGGTGGGACCTCAAAGAGCTGCGCCTGCACGAGGTGTCCGTCGTGCCGATCGGCGCGAACCCCGACGCCGAGGTCCTCGATGTGAAAGCCGGGCGCGCGATTTCCGCGCGCAACGAGGCCGCCCTGCGGGACGCGCTCGACGCCGTCCGCGCAGCCGGGGAGGCCCTGCTCGCGGTCCTCCCCGCAGACGACCCGCCAGAAGACGAGCCGCCGCCCGAACCCGAAGCGCAAGCGCCACCGAAGTCCGCCCCGCCCGCCCGGCTCTACGCCGCCGAGCTCCACCTGCTCGACATCCATCCCGAGGAGACGAATTGACCACCACTGTCGCCGAGAACCCGCTGCTCAAAGAGCGCGCCGAAGCACACGAACAGGCCAAAGCCATCCTGGACGGCGCGAAGGCCGCCGGCGGTGACCTCAGCCCCGAGGACGCCGAGCGCGTCCGCTCGCTGATCGAGCAAGTCAAAGGCTTCGACGTCAAGCTGAAATCCCAGCGCGAGTCCAGCGAGCTGCAACGCGCCATCGACCAGCTCGTCCCCGACGCGAGCAAAGCCCTCGCACACCCGGGCTGGCAGCTCGACCCGGGCCGTGCCCCCGCGCGCAGCCTCGGGGAGCACTTCCTCAAACACGCCGGCCAGCGGCTGCAAGAGATCAAAGGCGTCAGCGGGGCGACCGCCACCGCGCCCGAATGGGTCCCCGCAGGGCGCAAGGCCGCCGACGACGTCCAGGTCACCGGGGGCCCGGACGGCCCGTACCGGGACTGGCTGACCGATGTGGACCGCTCCCTGCAGCGCCAGAAGCGCGAGCGCCCCGTCGTCGCCGATTTGATCGGCTCGGGCTCCATCTCCGGGCAGGCGATCCGCTACTACCTGGAGGGATCGATCGAAGGCGACTTCGCCACCGTCCCCGAGGGCGGGCGCAAGCCCCAGATGCACCTCACCGAGCCCACCCCGGTCACCGACCACGTCACCAAGGTCGCCGCGTTCATCCACCTCACCGACGAGACCCTCGAAGACCTCCCGCTCGTGCAGTCGGAGATCGACAACAGGCTGCTCTACACGCTGTCGGTGTTCGAGGAGCGCCAACTGCTCTACGGCACCGGCCAAGGCACCGACCTGACCGGCATCCTCAACCGCTCGGGCCTGCAGAACGAGCAGAGCGCGAACGCCGGGGACGACGCGGACTCCATCTTCCGGGCCATGACCAAGATCGCCACCGCCACCAACTACAAGGCCGACGGCCTGGTCATCCACCCCCTGGACTACCAGAAATTCCGCCTCTCCCGCGACGGGAACGGCCAATACCTCGCAGGCGGGTATTTCACCGGGCAGTACGGGCAAGGCCCCGTCCTGACCGACCCGCCGCTGTGGGGGCTGCGCACCATCGTCACCCCCGTCGTCGCGCAGGGCAAGCCATTGGTGGGCAACTTCGCCCAAGGCGCCACCCTCTACCGCAAGGGCGGGATCAGGGTCGAGTCCACCAACTCGGACCAGGACGACTTCGTCTACAACCGGGTCAAGATCCGCGCCGAGACCCGCCTCGCGCTCGCCGTGCGATGCCCCCTCGCCTTCGCGAAGATTTTTTTGGCCAACTAATAGAACTGGTGAGTGATATGAAGCTGTATAAGACAACTATTGCCGGTATCGAGCGCATCGTGCAGCTCTCCGACGAGGACGCCGCCAAACAAGGCTTGACCGCATCGGACGCGCTCGGCGACGCCGATTTCCTCGACAAGCCGCTGTTCACCGGGAAATCCGAGAAGCCGGCGGCGAAACAGGCCCCGCCCAAGCCCCAAGAGGGGTGAGCGCGGTGGAGCTGCCGCCGCTGGTGGACCCCGAGGTGTTCGCGGGCCTCTTGGCGGACCACGGCCGGGCCGAGCAGTCCCTCCGCGCGGCGACCGCCGCCGTGCGCGACCACTGCCGCTGGCACATCGCCCCCGTCGTCGCCCAGACCGAGAACGTCGCCTGCGACGGCGGGAGGGTCCTGGCGCTGCCCACCCTGCGCCTGGTCTCCGTCCAATCCGTCACCGTCGACGGAGAGCAGATCACAGGCTACCGCGCCGATCCGGCCGGACTGCTCGTCCGCGAGTCCGGCTGGCCTGAAGGCACAGTCACAGTCGAATTCACGCACGGCTACGACGACGCCCCCGCCGTCGCCGCCCTCATCTGCGAACAAGCCGCCCGGGCAGTCACCTCGCCGCTCGGCGGCGTCCACGAGAAGATGGGGCCCTACGAGTACTTCCCCGCCCCAGGAGCCTCCAGCCTCGGCCCGGAGCAGCACGAGGTCCTCAACAGGTACTACCTACCATCAGCCGCGTGACGCGATCAGCCGTGTTGTGGGAAGTGGACGACCGCGCGGCCGCCTGGCCCCTCTAGGGCCATGTCTTTGCCCAGCGGGTCGTCATCGACCACCAAGGACGACTGCCCCGCAGGAGACGGGGGCAGTAACGGCAGGATCCTCGGAGACCGTCCATTCGACTGGTACAGCTCGGGCTGGATCATGCCTTCTTGCCCGAAATCTTTGTAGTCCTCCTCGACCGGCAGGTCGCGTTCTGATCCCATGCCCAGATCATACGCCCAGAGGAGGGAATCAGCCGATGCCCGAGACGGTCGTCATCACCCGGCAATCGGGGTGGAGCGCGGACGGGGACCCCGAGCCGGGCGGGGTGCCCTACGAGCAGCCCGTCCTCTATATCGCGCCGCTCGCGCTGCGCCGCCCCCCAGAGGAGGCGGGCCGGGCCGAGGCGTCCGAGGGGTTCGAGGTCGGCCTGCCGCTGGGCTGCCCGATCAAGGGCGGCGACCTGATCACGGTGCGGGGCTTGGTGTGCCGGGCGCGGGTCAAGGAATGGCGAAGCCCGTTCACGAGACGGGCGGCGCTGGTGGTCGAGGCGACGACGGAACGGGGGTGAGCGCACGGCCATGAACGTCAAAGTCACCTTGGACAAGCAGGCGGTCGGCGAGCTCCTCAAAACCCGGTTCGGCAAGCTCGTCGACCAAGCCGCCGAACGGATCGCATCCCAGGTCCGCTCCGACCCCGCCGTCATCGCGCTCTCCGCCACAATCACAGAAGGCAGCGCGCAGGCCGAGGAGCTGGTGCAGGTCGACGCCTACACCACCGACCGTCAGGCCGCCGCGGTGGTGCTCGCCCACCCCGCAGGGCTCGCCGTGGAGGCCAAACACGGCGTGCTCACCAGGGCCGCGAAAGACGCGGGGCTGCAAGTCGCCGTGAGAGACCCCAGGCGCAAGCGGTGAGGGTCCCCGCGGACCCCGCGAAAGCGATCTGGGAGCACCTGCGCCGAGAGGTCCCGCACGCCGACGCCGGGGGCCAGTTGCCCGAGGACTGGCAGCCCGAGACCAGCCGGCCGTTCCTGCTCGTGGGCGACGACGGCGGCAGCGTGAACTGGCCCGTCTCCACCACCTGTCGCGTGCGGGTCGCCGCCTTCGCCCGAGGGCGTAGCGAGGCCCGGTTCCTCGCCGCCCAGGCGCAGGCCGCGCTCATCAGCCGAGACGTGCTCGGGATCGCGCACGTCTCCCGATTCCCCACCGCGATCCTCGACGCCCGCGACCCGCACAACCACGCCTGGCTCGCGGTGTTCACCGCCGAATGATCTGGTTACGCTTTTCCGGACACTTTGAGTCGGGGCCTCGGGCCTCGGGAAGGGAGTGCGGATGGCCGCGCATCCGGA
>JGI2924J29684_1077699_pt1 | contig 21076 bp, 20 predicted proteins | sample BenlonsequencITS_FD_29684 | JGI IMG/M metagenome (IMG submission 29684)
TTTATATAGAAAGTGCTATAATTAGAACATAAGTTCGAACAAAAACCAAATAGATGTACTAATAGCTATAATGAATTCATTGCCTGAGCAGGTCATAAAATGAGTAATTTATTTATAACTGGATGAATTTCGTCAATGCGGAGGTGTAAAATAATGCCTAAAATCTCAGTGATTTGTTTTATTGCTTCTTTTTTGTTTTACGGATTAGGGTATTCGAAAAGTATGATGTTTAATACAGGCCATATTTATACTTATAATGATACTTTGTACTTGTACTTAGCGACGATATATTATGTTTTAACAATCTTTTTTGCCGTAATTGGATCACTTGCCTTCTATATCAAAGCCATCGCAGTTCGTGGAAAACTTAAGGGTAAGCAAAGTTATGAATATCAATGCTTAAAAGAAAAGGCAGCGGTAAATCGAGCGAGATCGAGGGTTAACATACCATCGGTGGAATATTCCTATCGAGGGGATATGGAAAGAAGAATGACCTCATAGATTCAAGTGAACATAAAAATATACTATGAAAATAGTAGTCTACTTTTCCTTTCATGTATGAGAAGTTTCTAAAAAAGCCAAACCAAAAGTGGTTTGGCTTTTTGTGTATTTAAAAAATTTAGAATTTCAAAATTATTTATTAAATTAGGAAGGAAAACAATCAAAAATGTTGAATGTTTAAACTATACTGATTTTTATAACAATACCTACATATTATATTGAAACGTTATAGGGGGGATTTAAATGACAAAAACAATAAAGATTATTGGCCTAACTGGAAGTTTGAGAGAGAAATCCTATAATATGGCGGCTTTAAGGGCGTCAGCAGAACTACTCCCCGAATGGGTTACATTAGAAATACTGGATCTATCTTCAATCCCTTTCTTTAATGAAGATATTGAATCTGAAGGCGTGCCTCAAGTTGTAGCGGATTTTAAAAGAAGACTTGCAGAGGCCGATGCTATTCTCATTTCAACCCCAGAATATAATTATTCAATACCTCCGGTCTTAAAAAACGCTTTGGATTGGGCTTCAAGGGGGACAGAATTGCCGTTAAGCGGTAAACCGCTGGCCATAATGAGTGCATCTCCAGACATGTTAGGGGGAGCAAGAGTACAGTATCACCTTCGACAAGTTTGTTTGAGACTTCGTTCACAGACACTTAAAAGCCCCAAAGTTTTGATAACCAACGCCAAAAATAAATTCGATCAAGATGGGAAGTTAATTGATAATCTTGCTCGAAAATCCATCTCCAAACTACTTCAAGCACTGTTGGATAAAACGAAAACTAATCCTCAACTGGATCAACCAGCTAGTGTTGTTAAATAGGGATAAAAGAGCATAAAAGAAGATTAATTGCAATGCCGAAGCAATGATGCAACTACTTGGGGCATAAAGAATTAAGGCATCCCGATTAGGATGCCTTTCTAGTCATTACGACATTTCCTTAGATTGTAATCCTTTGCGATTAATATCGAAATCCGAACTCTTTGGCCATTGCCACGAATTGATCCTTTTCACAATTTACATTGACCGTAAAGTGAGACAATTTTTTAAAGTGGGTAGTAGAGCACTCTTTGCTATCGATTTGCCATTGAATTCCCCGACCTTTTGCAAAGGTAAGAATTCTGGCCAAGTATTCTAAACTTACATTAACAAGACCCATTGGAGTGATATTCTCGCCATCATGGGTATAAACCTTATTGATTACCTGAATATCTAATCCCTCAGGAACTTCTCCACAGGCTTCAATGTGTTTGGACATGAGGTCATTATAGATTGATTCATATACTTTGACTTCATGATCTCGAAGCTCTTTAATACCGCTAGCTTGGCCTGCTAATGTAAATCTTTGAATTGACTTATCACACGTATTCATGGGTAGCCTCCTTAAAAAATAGATCTACTCAAGAGTGCTTAAATTGCTATAGCTAAAGTACATAGTTTAATCCCAATTTTGTAAATCTCGACTTTTGATCAATAAATTAAGTGTATTTATTGGCAATCCGTAGATAATTGAATGGGATAATAATCCGATATAAATCGGTATTAACTAACCATTTTAGCGATAAGCTCTGCTGGGTCAACAACCCGTACGGTTTGCTTGTCGGTATCAACCTTTTCTTTGACGCCGTCTTCCAACATCGTGATACAGAAGGGGCAATTTGCACCAATAACTTCCGCATTCTTCTCGAGAGCTTGCTCAACCCTTAAGTTATTAACGCGTTGGTGATTTTCCTCTTCTAACCACATGCGTCCGCCGCCGGCTCCGCAGCAAAAGCTCTTATTATGATGACGATCCATTTCAACGATCTCCACCCCTGGGATCATTTGAAAGAGAGAGCGGGGGGCATCAAACTCTTGCTGATAGCGTCCTAAATAACATGAATCATGATAAACGATCTTTTGAGGTTCGACAGAACCCGTATTATTCAGTACTAATTTGCCGTCCTTAATTAATTGATTAAGGAATTGAGTGTGGTGAATGACTTCATAGTTACCGCCAAATTCAGGGTACTCATTCTTTAACGTATTTAAGCAGTGAGGACAAGCTGTAATGATTTTCTTAACGTTATAGTTATTTAAGATTTCTACATTTTCAGCAGCAGCGGTTTGGAATAAATATTCATTACCTGAACGGCGTACAAAGTCTCCGCAGCATTTTTCTTCAGTTCCCAAGATAGCAAAATTTACTCCGGCAGCTTTAAGAATCTTGGCAATAGCTACAGTTACTTTTTGAGCTCGGCTGTCAAAAGAACCTGCACATCCGACCCAGAAAAGGTATTCAACATTTTCTGTTTCACTGATTAAGGGGATATCTAGGTCAGCAGCCCAATTTGCACGCTCTGTATACCCGACACCCCAGGGGTTGGCATTATTTTCAACATTACGGAAGGATGTTTGTAATTCTTGAGGGAAGTTACTATCCATCATAACCAGGGATTGACGCATATTAATGATCTTGTTAACATGTTCGTTTGCTACCGGACATTGGACTTGACAGGACATGCAAGTAGTACAAGCCCAAATTTCTTCTTCTGTAACAATATCCCCAATCAATGATTTTTGCAGAATTTCAGCTGCTTGCGGATCGTTTTCTGCAATTTCAGCCAACACTTCGGCATTCTCGTCACCGGTGGATGTTAAGCCTTTGGCCTTCATAACTGCACCTTTTTCCAGGAGATGGTCTTTTAGTTGGTGACTGAGTAAATGTTTGGGGTTTAAAGGTTTACCTGAAATATTGGCAGGGCAGTTGGACATACAACGTCCACATTCTCCGCAGGCAAAACTGTCTAATAGTTGTTTCCAAGTAAAGCTTTCAATTCTGTTAACACCTAACTCAGTGAGTTCTTCGTCTTCGAGATCAATCTTCTCAATTTGGGCACCTAGAGGTTTTAAGGATGAAAGATATGTGTTAGGATGAACGGCTAAAAGGTGCATATGCTTGGAATTCGGAATATACACGAGAAAACTAAAGACAACAACCATATGAATCCACCAGAATGATGTTTGGATTCCGACTAATGTATCTGGGCTTAGTCCCATAAATAGATTGGCAAAGGTATGGTACATCATTGCAAGAGCATATGCGCTTTTTGTTGGTTCAAGAGCGACCTTAGCGCCGCTGGAAATCCATTCGGTTACTATGACTCCGATAACTAGTAAGACAATAATTGCTGCTTCTTTAGAACGATATAATTGAGCTGGTTTGAAGACCCACCTTCTGATAGAACTAATAATTAAGCCAATGGTAACAAATAGGGTCAAGATATCCTTGATCATATAAAAATAAGGGTTTGTACCTAAAAAGGGAAAGGAATAGGCAGGAAAAATTCCTTCAAATATTAATGGTAATTCTCCCAAACAGATAAAAATAAATCCCCAGAAAATGAAAAAATGAATAATTCCATAAGGCTCGTTGATTATTTTCTTTTGTCCTAAGACTAAGGATACAAAATTCATAAAGCGTTTTTGAGGGTTTTCAAATCTTTCATCTTCTACTTTAGCCCCTAAAGCCAGAATACCAATCTTTTTCTTTAAGGCAGAACTAAATAACCCAATTGCAACGACAGCCATGATCAGGAAAACTATTAGCCAACTTAAACGCATTTAACTCCCTCCATTTAAATAAACTCTTTACTTTTTAAAGATTGAAAATTAAACCTACTAAAACTCATACAACCCTAGGATTAGGATCCCAGAACTACCACCTTCATGCTCCAGTAAATACCAACCCCTTCTAAATTATAAAATTTTGAAAAGTTAAACAAGTGAAATAATTCACTTTTTTTGTGAATTTTTACACTTAAAGAGTAAGGGTTGCTTTAAAACGTTTGATGATTATTACGGTAAGTTCATTTAAAAAATTACTAATAATACACCTGCGTTTTCTTTATAGTCAAAGACTAACATTGGGGTCGTATTATGTCAACACGCTTAATATTAATTTAATATATGGATGCTAATTGTCGAATTGTAATATTTTATGTCATTCATGACGGATTATGGATGCAAATCAACTGTGATTTTTAAATTTTAGAATGATGTGTCTTGTTTTAGAAGTACTTATTATGTGAAATGCTGTACCTGTGATTTCGTTGAACATTATAAATACTTATATCACTATTAGTCAGAGGCTACTGCCATAATTAAGTTATATTGGCATTCCAAATATAATTAACTTAAACCGAGAGGATCCTCACGCAGCAGTTACATTTTTAAAAAAGCTCCATAACCTAAATTAGGAGAGGAGTTAGAGCATGAACAATAGTCCAATAGCTGCGTCATCAAGTGCCCCCTTAAATATGTATAATTCATGTGAACCCGTGGCCACTGGAGACAATATTCCGAAGGAACCTTTAAATTTTGGAATTTCTTTCTTTGCTCCAATAAGCTCAACGCCCGGAAGTTCAACTCTGTTTTTTCTGCAGCCATTATTAACTGGGAAAGTATTTGCATCCTTAGGTATTTTGATTTCTGCTCAAATTTTTCTTTTTCTAATAAACCGGTTTTTTGGATTAGAATTAAGTACTACTAAATCTGGAACGGTTTTAGCTCCGGAACAATCTGTGAGTATGTCTATGGGAGATTTACAAGAATTTTTAAATTCAGTGTCTCGCAGTTCTATTCCAAGTTCCGCTGTTCAACCCACGGCTGTTCAACCCCCAGGTTATCGACCTGATGTCACCTCCGGAACTTTGGAATCTCCTGAAGCTCCTGTTGTTGTGGCCTTAACTGTTTGGGGAGATTTTGTAGGCAATCCATTTGGACCTACGGTCTTCCTTATTGTACCGATCATTACGTTTCCCGGCTTGCGCGGAGCCTTACCGATGTTTATCTTAGAATTATTAGCAACAATTTTTGTCAGAGCGGTGGTACCTCCCCAGACAACAGGGGCTAAGCCCTTGCAGGAAGCTCCTGCTGGTAAGCCTGCCATTCTGCAGTTTACGCCGGAAAGCTTAGTGAATTTATTAAATCGTTTTAGCAAACATTTTTAACTTGGTATTTAGAAACATATCAAGTATAATGTATTAGCTGACGGAGTAATCTTTTCTTTTTTCTAGGGTTTATCTATAATATAAGTAGATAATGAAGAGCTTTCAGGATAATTATTTTTATGATTTATATTACGGAGCGTTAGAGTATGAATGTAGCTTTTTTTCTTATTCCAAAGAAGGATATTGTTTATCTTAAAGAAAATGCAACCATGCGCCAAGCCTTGGAGAGGATGGAGTATCACAGCTATTCGGCAGTACCTCTTATCAATAATGATGGGAAATATGTAGGGACAATAACTGAAGGGGATTTGCTTTGGAAGCTAAAGAATACTCCTGGATTAACATTTCATAACACGGAAGATATACATTTATGCGATGTGGAACAGCATGTTCAGAATTTACCGGTTACGATTGATGCACAAATTGAGGATTTAATTTCCCGAGCTGTTGTGCAAAATTTCGTACCAGTTGTGGATGACCAGCAGACTTTTATTGGAATTGTAAGGCGTCGTGAAATGATTGAATATTGTTCTAAGTTGTTGCTTCAGAAGAAAGAAGAGTCCCTGGATTAGTCACGGCCGATGTGTAATGGGTCGATGGATTAATTGCAGCTAAACCACGTTTTCGTGGTTTTTTTATGCAAATCCCGGCAGCGTCTGATCCTCAAAGCATTAGGCAGTCGCAGGACATGAAGAAAAATTGGAAAGGAAATGTCTTTGCAATTAAAAAGAGAGATTTTTCTATTGGTAATAGTGATGATAAACTTGAGTAAATAATGAAGGAGAGGAGGGCGAAAAGATGCCAATGCGTCAAAAATTTGATCGCGATTTGGAAGACCTTCGTTTGAATATTCTCGATCTGGGGAAAATGGTTGATAACCGAATTAGTTCTGCCGTGAAATCTCTGCTTGATCAGGATCTTACATTAGCAAATAAGGTTATCTCCGATGATTCTGTGGTCAACGACCTTCAAGCGAAAATTGAAGAACATTGTATTCGTTTGATTGCAACCCAGCAACCCTATGCCCGTGATTTACGTAAAGTAGTCGCCGGGTTAAAAATTGCCATTTATCTTGAAAGAATGGGTGACCTATCAGTCGATCTGGCAAAGTTAACCAACAGGATAGGCCAAGAATCCTTGATTATGCCTTTAATGAATATTCAGCAAATGAGCGCTAAGGTAAAAGAAATGCTTGATCTTGGACTTAAAGCTTATGTTCAAGAAGACTGCGATGCCGCGGCTTCTATGGCTATAATGGATGATGAGGTTGATAAAATATATTCTCAAGCCTTTGAAGATTTAAAAGGCATTATGATGTCAAAACCAGAACAGGTTCATCAAGCAAATTATTTGCTTTTTGCCTGCAGGTTCTTAGAGCGATTCGGAGATTATTGCACAAATATTTCTGAAGAAATTGTATATCTATGTTCGGGTAAGAGAGTGAATTTGAACGATTAAGAAAACAATGGAGTAATCTCCACGTACTAGAAGTTAGAAATGGAAGTCTTGATGGGGATAAATAACGATATCTAAGGAGAACAGGAGAGAACAGATACGAACAGAAAAACAGATGAAGTTGGACTTCATCTGTTTTTTTATTCTCCACACTATGGTTAGAGAAGATCTTGACTGTCAAAGTTGACAAGTAAAATCTAATATCATGGCAGTAAATGTGATTTAAAACACATCACTGAAGAAATTTTTTTGTTAAGCTAATCTATACTAACGAGTAGCGAAAAATTTTTAAATAATCGTTTCCCGGAGGAAGATAAGATGCAACAGAATGGATTTCAACTTGAACATTGCCGGCCAAATTGTCCTAAAGCTGCTTGTAATTGGCAAAACCTCTATGAAAAAATGCTTAAGAAACTCGATGAATTAAACCTTTTACAAACTCTTGCTCAAAAATTTACACCCGTTCATTATCATCATTTACCAAAAATCAGTGTGGCAGGGTGCCCTAATGGATGTTCGCAACCCAATATCAAGGATTTCGGTATATCTGGATATGTTGTTCCAAAAATTACTGAAATACCCTGCGCAGAGTGTGATGTCTGTATTGGCGCTTGCCTTGAGAAAGCAATAACAAGAGAATCACAGGAGATTATTATAAATCAAGACAAATGTATATCCTGCGGAGATTGTCTAAGAGTTTGCCCAACAGGTACGTTGTCCGGATCCGAAAAGGGGTGGATAGTACGATATGGTGGAAGAGTAGGCCGCCATCCGCAATTTGCCAGACTGGCCGGTCAACTCAAAACAGATGATGAAGTAGTGTCTTGGGTCATTGAAACACTCCAACGGTATATAGATCAAGGGGAACCGGAGGAACGCTTAACGCATTTTTTGGATTCTATTCATCTTACTCAAGAGCAGAGCGAGAACGTACAGAGCGGTCGTGGATCCAAAGACTCAATTTTTGAGGATCAGAAACGGTAATACTTTTTTTATCAATTTCGATTAAATGAGATTCCTTTAATTCGCTTAAGATACGGCTTACTGATTCTCGGGCCAGACTACACATCCCGGCAAGTTCCGTGGCAGATAAAGGAATTGTAATCAATACTCCTTTAGACGTTGATTGTCCATGAACATGAGCTAGGGCATACAATTTTGCCCCTAGGCGCAACCGGGCGTCACCAATGGAGAGATTTCGGATTTGACGATAAGAGCGTCGCAAATCCAAGGCTAACATTTTGTAGAACCCCCAAAGAATAGAAGGGTTGCTTTGGATAAAATGTATTAAAGTCTCGCGATTAAGAGCAAGAACTTCTGTTTCTTCGATACAAAGTGCTGCATGAGGGTATGGCCTTCCATCCAGAATTACTTCAGGAAAGAATACCGGGGGGCTTAAGACTCGGATGATCTTTTCAGTTAACTCTCCCATTAGATATAATCTGATTCTTCCGGATAATAGAAAGTAGACAGTATTTCCTTCATCTCCGGCAAAGTAAAGGTATTGTTTTGGTGCATAATGACGCGTTCGGCCATGGGTTATACAAAAATCAATAAATTCATCAGACATTGTTGTGAAAGGTTTTATCGTCAATAACTCTTTAATTTTTTGCTCTTTAAACACGTCATACCTCCCCGTAGCAATCAGTCGATTAGCTTTTCTCTTTATTATAGCGTAAAAAGAGTCAAAATTTAAAACGGATTTATGGGATTTTCTTTTCATAGATGTGTTTCTCCAAAATTTCGTTCTTTAAACAACAACGATTAAAAGCATAAGACTTTTTATCTTGGAAAAGATATAGAGTGTAAAAATGATCGAAAGGGAGGATGGATATGGGCGCTCGAAAGAAAGTATCTCGACCGAAATCTCCCGTTACCAAATCTGATCCCCATTACACTGAATATGATACTCACAAAGAACGAAATATCCAGAAAACAATACCAAATGGTTAAAGAGATTGAGGAGTGTGAAATAAGTAAGCACACTCCTCAATTTTTTACATTATCAGACTTCCATGCCGCTTAGCGGCATTCTAGGCAGTCGCCCGCGCTAGAGGCCGCAAGAATGACTTGGGTTAAAAACTGATCGGTATTAGACCCTTTTAGCGTTGTAAATAGGACTGTTAGGGAAGAAAACACTAAGCGCTTCAGTAGAAGGATTCGTTTGATTTCTGTCGAATATGATTGACTAGACAGAAATTTCAGGGGGGCTCTCAACGATGCTGGAGCAGCAGTCTGGAACAATTCCTATAGATAAAATACTCGATAACACGAATAATGCAGTGATTGCCGTCAACTTAGAAGGCCAAATAATCTACGCTAATAGGGCTGTCTATAATATTCTGCAAACTCCGGATCGCGACCTTGTTGGGCAATCAATTACCACCTATTTTCCCGGAACCGGGTTATTAAGAGTATTCGAAAAAGGAATTCCTGAGTTAGGCCAGCAGTTGACCATGAATAATAAGGTTCTATTAAGTAATCGCACGCCTATTCATATTCATGGTGAGCTCGTGGGAGCCGTGGCAGTATTTCAGGATATTACAGATCTCCAAAACGTAATTGATAACTTAGTAATCGAACATGAAAAAACGAAGCAACTTCAACGAACTCTGGAGGTTGTTCTTAATACTGCTTACGATGGTTTAATTGTCACGAACGAAAAGGGAATTGTAACCATGACGAATCAAGCTTTCGCTAATTTCTTTAACAAATCTCCTGAGGAAATGATCGGAAAACACATCCAGGAAATTTATGAAAATCCAAAATTTACGGATGTACTGGTTACGGGACAACCTGTTCATGGCTATATTCATGATTTAAATGGTCATGAAATCATCGCCAGCAGAATTCCTATTACTCAAGAAGGAAAAATAGTTGGGGCGTTAGGTAAGGTTGTCTTTAAAGATGTCAATGAACTATATGCTTTGACGAAAAAAGTTAATTCGCTACGCTCAGAACTTGATTATTATAAAAAAACCATTCTGAAGAAAAATTTTTCTGCCATAGAGCTTTTAAAAGGGAAAAATCCTCGCATGGTTTCTTTGGTGCAAATTGCTCTTCGAGTTGCGAAATCAGAATCTACGGTTCTTTTAAGAGGAGAAAGCGGGACAGGAAAAGAATTATTTGCCCAATTGCTTCATATGGAGAGCTTAAACAAAGAAGGTCCCTTCATAAAAGTAAATTGTGCCGCGGTTCCGGGAAATCTGCTGGAATCTGAATTGTTTGGTTATGAAGAGGGAGCTTTTACCGGGGCCCGAAAAGGAGGTAAGATCGGCAAGTTTGAACTCGCTGACGGTGGAACCTTGTTCCTTGATGAAATCGGGGATATGGAAATGGCGATGCAAGTTAAATTGCTTCGTGTACTGCAAGAACGAGAAATTGAACGTCTTGGCAGCAGTAAACCACGAAAAATACAGGTTCGGCTAGTGGCTGCTACAAACCGTGATCTCGAAACGATGATTCGTGAAAAACAGTTTCGTGAGGACTTGTATTATCGTTTAAACGTTGTCACCTTAACAATTCCGCCTTTAAGAGACAGAATAGAAGATATAGATGCTCTCATTGATACCTTTATAAAGAAGTTTAATCTTCAATTTGCTCAATCGGTCACAGGAGTTTCGGAGGAAACAAGAAAAGTATTTCTAAATTATCGTTGGCCTGGGAATGTCCGTGAACTTGAGAACATTATTGAGAGAGCCTTTAATATGCTTGATGGTTCGGAAATTCAGTTAAAGCATTTGCCGAGTTATTTGCAAATTTTAGCGGGTACGGAAACTCGCCATCTTTCAGGAACTTTGGAGAGTATTCTTGATACCGTGGAAAAAGAAGCATTAATTTATGCTTTGGATGCAACCAACGGCAATAAAGTGCAAGCGGCAAAAAGTTTAGGTCTATCGCGTGCGGGCTTATATAAGAAATTAATAAAACATGATCTTCATTAAGGATATACTCTTGTAGAGCTGTAGATTTCCTTGTTCTTTTAAAGGCAGTTCTCTTTAATGGTCAGAATATTTAAAACAGACATGTAAACGTTCGTGAACATGTCTCAATTTATAGACATTTTGATTTTCGCTGGAAATAAATCGCAAATGCCTTGTTCGCATTAAATTAGTGTCAATAAACGTTTACAGTTTCCGTTTCTTTTCTTATTTAATATTCATAGATCAGTCACTGGAAGGCTTGTCAGAGCCGGATTTAAGATTCTGAATCTATTGAATAATAAATGGCATGGAAATTGCATTAAGATTCGTATGATTCGGAATCACCCATTTCTGCGGGTACTAAAAATTATAATAGAAAAAGGAGGAGCATGTGTGAAAACAATCATGGTTATCGGGGCAGGACAAATGGGTGGCGGGATCGCCCAAGTCGCAGCTCAAGCAGGTTATTCCGTTGTCCTAAATGACATTAAAGAAGAATTCGTGAATCGTGGCTTTGGGATCATTGAGAAGAATCTGAATCGTTCGGTAGAAAAAGGAAAGCTGCCGGCAGAGGAAAAAGATAGTATTTTGTCCCGAATCACTAAATCTACTTCCTTGCAAGATGCAGCTTCCGTAGATTTGGTCATTGAAGCGGCAGTGGAAAATATGGCCATAAAGGTACAGATCTTTTCTCAGCTTGACGTGATTTGCCCTGAACATACGATTCTTGCAACGAACACTTCATCACTCCCGATTACTGAAATTGCTGCTTGCACGAAACGTCCTGACCGAGTAATAGGGATGCACTTTATGAACCCTGTTCCAGTAATGAAACTTGTCGAGGTTATTCGTGGCTTAGCTACCAGCAATGACGTTTATTCCACCATCGAAGACCTTAGTATAAAGATGGGTAAAACACCAGTAGAGGTTAATGATGCTCCAGGTTTTGTTGCCAATAGGATTTTAATCCCCATGCTCAACGAGGCCATTTATACACTTTCTGAAGGCATCGCAACGGTTGAAGCTATTGATAACGTCATGAAACTGGGGATGAACCACCCTATGGGTCCGTTGGCTTTAGCTGATTTGATCGGCTTGGATACAGTCCTGTCAATTATGGAGGTTCTCCACGAAGGATTAGGCGATAAATATCGTCCTTGCCCATTACTTCGCAAATATGTCAAAGCAGGTTGGTTAGGAAGGAAGACGGGCCGAGGCTTCTATCAATATGAGTCATAATACAGAAGGTCGTTATCATGGCTAATACAAGTCTTTGCTGTAATATCTGCTCCATTAAAGAGTGAGGATATTTATGAGATTTGTAAAATGAGGAGGTCAAAGCGTGGAGTACACCAATCTTTTGCTTCAACAACAAGGAAATATTGCTGTCCTAACAATCAATCGGCCGAAAGCCTTAAATGCTTTAAACAGTGACACATTGTCGGAACTGTCCACCGCCCTTGATGAACTGGGGAGAGATTCCAGTGTCAAAGCACTCGTTATTACAGGCAGCGGTGAAAAAGCATTTATTGCCGGGGCAGACATTTCTCAAATGAAAGACTTTTCTCCTTTAGAAGGCCGCCGATTTGCTCAATTGGGTCAGGCAACCTTCCGAAAACTGGAGCTTTTGCCTCAGCCTGTGATCGCCGCCGTTAATGGTTTTGCCTTAGGCGGAGGATGTGAACTGGCAATGGCATGTGATATTCGCATTGCCGCCGAGAATGCCAAATTCGGACAACCGGAAGTGACGCTAGGGCTTACCGCCGGATTTGGGGGGACTCAGCGTTTGCCGCGTTTAGTAGGTACCGGACTGGCCAGCGAATTGCTGTTTAGCGGTGATATCATTGATGCTCAGGAAGCTTACCGCATTGGACTTGTCAATAAAGTATATCCTTTAGACTCTTTAATGGAGGAGGCTCTGAAACTTGCTCAGAGAATTGCAGGAAGAGCTCCTGTGGCTGTCCAGTTAACCAAGAGCGCCATTCAAAGAGGAATTAATTTAGACTTAGATAGTGCTCAGGGTTATGAAGCTGAAGTTTTCGGCTTAACCTTTAGTACATCAGACCAAACAGAAGGCTGTACTGCTTTTGTAGAAAAACGCAAACCTAACTTTGAAGGACGATAAAACTAGAAGAAAAATAATTGGAGGCTGAGTTTCATGAATTTTGATTTAACTGAAGACCATATCATGATGAGAAAAATGGTACGTGATTTTGCAGAAAAGGAATGTGCACCGGGTGCGGAACATCGGGATGAAACTGAAGAGTTTTCTGTAGAGATCTGGAAAAAAGCCGGTGAGCTTGGATTAGCCGGCATTACTTTCCCTGAAGAGTATGGCGGTGTAGGAGCAGATTATATTTCCTATGCTATTGCCGTTGAAGAACTTTCCCGGGTTGATGCTTCAGTGGGTGTTACAATTTCTGCTCATTCCAGCCTTTGTGCCAACCCTATCTATAAATTTGGAACGGAAGAGCAAAAGAAGAAATATCTAGTTCCTTTAGCCACAGGTGAAAAACTTGGAGCGTTTGGTTTAACAGAACCCATGGCTGGCTCCGATGCTTCCGGAACGAGAACTACAGCAGTTCGTCAAGGCGATGAGTATATCTTAAATGGCAGCAAAATCTTTATTACCAACGCCTATTATGCTGATACGTATGTTGTTACAGCCCAAATGGATAAGAGCAAAGGTAATCGCGGAATTGCCGCTTTTATTATTGAAAAAGGCATGCCTGGATTCTCCTTTGGTAAAAAAGAGAAGAAGATGGGGATTCGTTCCTCGGCAACCTATGAGTTAGTGTTTGAAGATGTTCATGTACCTGCTGCAAATCTCTTGGGTGAAGAAGGCCAAGGATTTAAAATTGCGATGCAGACCCTTGATTTTGGTCGGATTGGAATTGCATCCCAAGCTTTAGGTATTGCTCAAGGAGCCTATGAGCAATGCATGAAGTACACAAAAGAACGTGTGCAATTCGGCAAAGCCATTTCAGAGTTCCAGAACACTCAATTTAAACTGGCCGATATGGCAACTCAAATTGAAGCTGCTCGCTTGCTCGTTTATAAAGCTTGTAAAATGGCTGATGCACACGTACCGGTTTCCAAGGCATCGGCAATGGCTAAATTGTTTGCTTCTGAAACGGCAATGGCTGTGACGACCATGGGAGTTCAACTCCATGGAGGATATGGTTATACACGTGAATATCCAGCTGAGCGTATGATGCGGGATGCCAAAATTACGGAAATTTATGAAGGAACCAATGAGATTCAACGTGTCGTTATTAGCAGCCATATCCTTAAAGGATAATATAAGAATCCTTCAATACTTTAAATATTGCTGTAGGAGATGACTTAATGAAAGACGTTGTTATCGTTAGCGCTGTACGTACCCCAGTAGGTTCTTTCTGCGGGGCTATAGGACAAATACCTGCCGTAGAACTTGGGGCAGTCGTCATCAAAGAGGCAATCCAAAGAGCTGGAATTACCCCTGATCAAGTAGACGAAGTTATTTTAGGCAACGTATTGCAAGGCGGTTTAGGACAAAATCCTGCTCGCCAAGCGGCGATAAAAGCCGGAATTCCCCAAGAAGTTCCTTCATGGACGTTAAATAAAGTTTGCGGTTCCGGTTTAAAATCCATTGTCTGTGCTGCGCAAGCAATTATTAGCGGAGATGCTGATATAGTCGTTGCAGGCGGAATGGAGAGCATGTCCCTCGCACCCTATGGTCTACCAAAGGCTAGAACGGGATTAAGAATGGGGAATGCAAATGTCATAGATCTAATGGTTAATGACGGACTTACAGATGCTTTTGATAATATTCACATGGGAATTACAGCTGAGAATATTGCCGAGCAATTTGGTATTTCTCGTGAAGAACAAGACCGTTATTCAGTATCAAGCCAGAACCGGGCGGAAGCTGCCATTAAAGCCGGCAAGTTTACCGAGGAGATTGTTCCGGTATCTATTCCGCAGCGCAAGGGAGATCCGATTGTATTTTCCCAAGATGAATTCCCGCGTTTTGGTGCTTCTTATGAGTATGTGGCCAAATTAAAGGGAGCCTTCAAAAAAGACGGTACCGTGACTGCAGCTAATGCCTCAGGTATCAATGACGGTGCTGCAGTGGTCGTAGTAATGTCTAAAGAAAAGGCTTTAGAGTTGGGCTTAACCCCCTTAGCTACCATTAAATCCTGGGCTTCGGCTGGAGTTGATCCGCGCATTATGGGCACAGGACCGATTCCTGCAACTCGGAAAGCTCTAGAAAAATGTGGCTTGAAGATTGAGGATATCGATCTTGTTGAAGCAAATGAAGCCTTCGCGTCTCAAACGTTAGAGGTAGCTAAAGAATTAAAGCTTGATATGGAAAAAACCAATGTTAATGGTGGAGCTATTGCCCTGGGCCATCCAGTGGGAGCTTCGGGAACGCGAATTTTAGTTACCTTGCTTCATGAAATGAAGCGCAGAAATTCTCAAAGGGGCTTGGCTACACTCTGTATCGGAGGCGGCCAAGGAATCGCCGTAATTGTTGAACGTTAATGAATAAACTGTTTAATAACAAATAGTTAAGTATAGCGTCAGAGTTTTTCACAAAGCATAATTATTTAGAAGACGGCTTGTTAACAACTTACCACTGTTACAAGCCGTTCTTAAATTTTCTTAACAAAGTAAACTTGTTCAGTTAAAAGATAAGAACGACTATTTACGGGTCTAATTGTGTTTTGTTAGCGCAGCCGGTTCGAAAAAACTTGCAAACTATGGTTTGCAAGTTTTCGTTGTGTTTAGGGAACCCTATGTACAAACAAAATAAATGTGTAATTAAACATTTTTTATGCAGGAATTTGTTTATTTGCACAGAATAAATGTTAATATGCAAGAGTTGCATTATCTGACGCTGAACGTTGGATCATTAAGAGGAGGTTAATAAAAATGAGTTTACGCGTAGCTATTAATGGATTCGGTAGAATTGGCAGACTAACACTTCGTGCCGCTCTCAAACAACAATCACTTCCTTTTGAGGTAGTCGCAATTAATGACTTAGGAAGTCCGGCTTTATTGGCTCATTTGTTTAAGTATGACTCTAACCATGGAATTATTCCCAATTCCGTAGAACTCGACGGAAACGCCATGGTCATTGACGGAAAACGTATTGAAATTTTGGCTGAGAGAAATCCCTTGGATTTGCCCTGGGCAAAACTTGGTGTTGATATTGTCATTGAATCAACTGGTCGTTTTACAAAACGTGATGCAGCGGCCCAACATCTCACGGCAGGGGCTAAAAAAGTTGTCATTTCCGCACCGGCAAAAAATGAAGACATAACCATTGTGTTGGGTGTTAACGAGGGTAAATATGATCCTAAAAACCATCATATTATTTCAAATGCTTCTTGCACCACCAACTGTCTTGCTCCCGTGGCCAAAGTATTAATGAACTCCTTTGGCATTGAGCAAGGAATGATGACAACAACTCACTCGGTAACCAATGACCAAAGAATTTTGGATTTAGAACACTCCGATTGGCGCAGGTCAAGGGCTGCATACCAATCTATGATTCCCACCACAACGGGTGCGGCTAAAGCGGTGACCCTAGTTCTTCCTGAATTAGAAGGAAAAATGAACGGACTGGCTGTCCGTGTTCCAACTCCCAATGTCTCATTAGTTGATTTTGTAGCTAATTTAAGCAAACCAACTACAAAAGAAGAAGTTAATGCCGCCTTGCGTCAAGCTGCAAATAACGAATTGAAGGGTATTCTCGAATATACCGATCTGCCTCTTGTCTCGCATGATTTCAACGGAAATCCTGCAAGCTCAATTGTTGATGGTTTATCAACGATGATGATGGGAGATCGAATGGTTAAAGTATTATCCTGGTATGACAATGAATGGGGCTACTCCAACCGTGTTGTTGATTTAGTTAAACTGATTGTCGCGAAAGGTTTGTAATCAGGAGGAAATGAACAATGAGAAGGACTAAAATTGTCTGCACGATAGGCCCGGCAAGTGAATCTAGGGAAAATGTTCAAGCGCTTCTGGCTGCGGGTATGAATGTAGCACGTTTGAATTTTTCGCATGGAACCCATGAGGAACATGGACGACGAATTGCAGTATTAAAAGAAGAAGCCGCTAAAATCGGCAAGCATTTAGGTATTCTTCTCGATACAAAAGGTCCGGAAATTCGTACCGGAATGGTCCCCAATGAGGGAGTCAGGTTAGAAAATGGCTCGACATTTATACTTGATACAGATCTCAGCCTTGGGAATCAAGAACGGGTAGGAATTACTCATAAAACCTTGTGGCAAAATGTTGAACCCGGAACCCATATTCTTATTGATGACGGACAACTTGATTTAGAAGTAAGTTCCGTCGAAAACGAAAAGATTCAGACCATTGTACGCAATGGCGGAGTTCTTAAATCGCAAAAGGGAGTCAACGTTCCGGGTATTCACGTTGATTTGCCGGCAGTAACCCAAAAAGATATTGATGATATTCGTTTTGGAGTCTCACAAGGCATTGATTTTATTGCTGCTTCCTTTACTCAAAAGGCAGTTGATATTCTGGATGTGCGCAGGGTCGTTGAAGAAATGGGCGCTGATGTTCACATTATTGCCAAAATAGAAAGTCAAGAAGGCATCGCAAACTTGGATTCTATTTTAGAAGTAGCCGATGGATTAATGGTTGCCCGTGGTGATTTAGGGGTGGAAGTTCCAGTTGAAGAAGTTCCGATTTATCAAAAGGAAATGATATCGAAATGTAACCTTATGGGAAAACCGGTGATTGTCGCCACTCAAATGTTAGACTCGATGATTCGCCAACCCCGGCCAACCCGGGCAGAAGCCAGTGATGTTGCTAATGCCATTTGGGATGGAACTGATGCCATTATGTTATCAGGTGAAACAGCGGCTGGTCTATTTCCTATCCAAGCTGTTCAAATGATGGATAAGATTGCCTGTCGTACCGAGAAGACGATCTTAGACACTCAGGCAAAGCGTCATCCGCATTTAAATGTAGCTGAAGCAATAAGTTATGCAACATATAATATTGCTAATGATCTTGATGCTGCTGCTATTCTTACTCCGACTCATTCCGGATTGACAGCACGAATGATTGCCAAATATCGTCCTAAAGCTCTGATTGTAGCTGCAGCTCCTTTTGCGGCAACGGCTAGAAAGCTGTCTCTCACCTGGGGAGTTCAACCCCTTGTAGTCCCCGAAAGTTCAGGAACTGACCAAATGTTATCTGTGGCTGTCAACAGTGCCTTAACTATGAATTATATTTCCTCAGGCGATGTGGTTGTTATTACGGCCGGGGTTCCAATTGGTAAAGTTGGTTCCACGAATATGATTAAAGTCCAGATTATTGGCAATATCCTTACCAAAGGAACCGGTATTGGCCGAAAATCTTACTCCGGTATTGCACAAAAAGTTAAGAATCCTGCTCAGGATAAATTCAACGACGGTGATATTTTAATAGCCGAGAGTACAGATGCCAGTTTTGTATCACTTATTTCCCGCGCCGGGGCAATTGTCGTTGGAGAGGGTGGCTTGACTTCACATGCAGCAATTGCAGCATTACAATATGGAATTCCTGCAATTGTCGGTGCGGTAGATGCTTTCTCTAAAATATCCAATGGACAGTTGGTCACCGTTGATGCATTGACAGGTATCATGTATGAAGGTTCAATGAGTATTCTTTAATTCAACTTTAAAATCGAGAGGAGGGAGATCGTGAGTTCTGAAAGGCAAGATGAAATTCAGTGGTTACTTCAAGAACACGGCAATTTAACGGTCACTGAATTGGCCAAGCGGTTTAACGTTTCAGAAATGACCATTCGCAGAGATCTCAGAAACTTAGCCGCTCTGGGTCTAATCCAACGCGAACATGGACGAGCGATCTATCCTCCAGTTCCAACAACGGATATTTTGATGATGAGTATGGGAGAAGCCGAGCGTGAAAAGGCCAGAATCGGACATTTAGCTGCAACCCTGATTTCCGAAGGAGATTCAATTTTTTTGGATGCAGGAACAACAACGTTAGCTGTAGCCCAAGCATTGACTACTAAATGTACCGTAATAACCAATTCATTACCTATTGCGAGTGTCCTAGGAAATCGGAATGATATTACCGTTTTACTAACTGGAGGGGAAGTCCAAAGTAAGAATTATGCTCTTGTTGGACCGATAACACGTTCAGTTATAAAAGGTTTTAACGCGGATAAACTATTTTTGGGGGCAACAGGTGTAACCATCGAACGTGGTCTATCAACTGCAAACATGCTAGAATCAGAAGCAAAACAAGAGATGCTTAAAGTTGCCAAAGAAGTTATCCTTGTCGCGCACAGTGCTAAAATAGGGCAAATTCATTTTCATTCCTTCGCTAGCTGGGATAGCATTCAAACTTTAGTTACCGATTCCGGCTTAGAGGAATCGGTCAGAGAAAAACTAAATTCAATGGGAGTTAAGGTTCTTCTTGCTTAAGCTTATCTTCCGGCGCCACTAAAAAAATTCCGTTACAAATAAGGTTTGTACGGAATTTTTTGTGTATATTATGTTATCGTCACGATGTAGGTGTGGGCAGTGGCTAGGTTTTATAGCCACTGAATAACAGTAAAAAACGTCCACTTAACTTAACAGTGAAGTGAACGCAAACGTTTATTTAGTGCAACCGTTATGGAACATCATTTTATACACGTAAACACGTAATGAAGACTAGAGATCATGACAATGACTAATTCTATTTGGGCAGGTTTAAGGAATCTTTTTCGTTGATATGCCGTTTAAAACTTGTTAAATCATGTGCAAAATTACCAGTATTCGTCATTTGGTCATCAATTGTGTCCTTATCCATTGTGCTCTGGGAACGCGAATTTAAAACATCAATCATTCCAGCATCTTGTAATTCGGAGGCAATTTCAAAAAGCGAATCGCGTTTGTTTAATGGCAACTGATTGACAAAACGATTTATCTTTACTGGGGGGACAAGATTACGGATTTTGACGCCTCCAAATTTTAGAATTCGTTCCGGCAAAGAAATCCTCCTCCTTTTTAAAACGTTTGAGCATTACTTATTATTTGCCGTATGGTGTAAAAAATACATTGACAAAGTTTTTGTAATTTTGAATCGTCCACCATACAAAGTTCATTGAAAAGGTATTTAACGTTTTCTGTCGAACAAACTTACCTAAGAAATAATAAACTGCTAATGTTCCTAATTGTTAAGTGAACAGATCAGCACGTTTCCGTTGGATGGGGGAAATATCATAGTGTTGGTAACTGATGGTATTCATTTAATTGATGGGGTTAAGGGTGCCCACTCTTATCTGATAACTGGTTCACATACATTTTTAGTTGATACAGGAATGCCTGGTCAAGAATATAAGATAATAAAGTATATGAATACAATTGGACTAGATCCTATGCTTATAGAAGGAATTGTTCTTACCCATTATGATATCGATCACGTTGGAAGTGCAGTTAAACTACAAAACTATTTTACATGTGCTCTTTATGCCCATTTGCTTGAGATTCCATTTATCATAGGACAGCAGAAGCGTTATGGCATTAAACGCTGGTTACCAACCTTGACTCGTCCTATTTTTGGACGATTGAATCTTCCCAAAGAAATAACACCACTGAAGGATGGGAAAATATTCGGTGATTGGGAAGTGATACCTACGCCTGGACACACTCCCGGGCATATTGCACTCTACCGTAATGGGATAGCCATTGTCGGAGATTTATTTCAGGGAGGCGAGATTCGGCTTGCTCCGAATTATTTTACTTGGGATAAAAAAATGTTAAAAGATTCGGCCCGCAGTGTAACTGAGCGTTCCTTACGTTGGATTCTGCCCGGTCATGGCCCTGCGACCCCAGCGTCGAGTCATTGGTTGGACACACTCAAAAGAACTTTAAATAGTTAAGTAATTCTACCCTTAATCAACTCGCGTTTAGCTAAAGACGAACATTGGGACCACTCCCACGAGAATCTACGATTGGATGAAGAAATCGAAGGAAAGCCCCCCGCTTCGATAAGTGGGGGGCTGAGATGGGGATGTATGCGATGCCTCTATTGAATGGGCGGATCATCAACAAATTTGACTTTGCTTAAGGTCTCTTTCACTTGGCCGCGGATAAAAGATAAGTATTCTTGCCGCAAGACCTCCTGTTCAGCCTTCTCCCATTCTTCAAGACCTTCAGATCGTTGCTTTCTAGAAAG